>Ga0075425_100001170_pt1 | contig 25466 bp, 27 predicted proteins | sample SoiMethybrSBSTD4_FD_75300 | JGI IMG/M metagenome (GOLD analysis project Ga0075425, IMG submission 75300) | Bulk soil microbial communities from a Populus tree surrounding site in Tennessee, USA - Soil MetaG P. TD hybrid SBSTD4 | ecosystem: Environmental > Terrestrial > Soil > Tree plantation...
CCGGCGCCGACCCCTTCCTGATCGTGCCCAACCGGCCGGATGTCGAGGCCGTCGAGCGCGAGCTCGTGCGCCGCCGCGGCGTGCTCGTCGGTGGCCGCGTCGGGACGTTCGACGACCTGTTCGAGGAGGTGCTGGGCCGCTGCCGCGAGGCCCGCCCGCTCGTCGGCGACGTCCAGCGCCGCCTCCTGCTCGCAGACGTGGTGTCCGGGACGCCGCTGCACGCGCTGGCGGCGTCGGCCCGCTTCTCCGGCTTCGAGGACGCCGTCGGCGCGCTCGCCGACGAGCTGTCGGCCGCGATGGAGGAGCCGCGCCCGGCCGCCGACTCGGCCCGGGCCCAGGAGCTCTCGGCGCTCGTCGCCGCCTACCGCGCCGCCGTCGACGGGATCGGCATGCACGACCGGCCCGGCCGCCGCGCCGTCGCCGCCGGTCTCCTGGAGGGCCGCCTGGGCGCCTGGGACGACCGGCCGGTGCTCGCCTACGGGTTCGAGGACATGACCCGCGCGCAGGTGCGGGCGCTGCGCGCGCTGGCGGCCCGCTGCCCGGTTACGGTCTCCCTCCCCTACGAGGTCGACCGGCCCGCCTACGCGGCCGTGCGGCCGCTGGTGGACGCGCTCTCGGCCGGCGCGGAGCTCGAGGAGCTCCCGCCCGCCGCCCACCACGACTCCCCCGCCCTCGTCCACCTCGGCGCGACCCTCTTCTCCGACCGGCCGCCGCCGCCGGCGCCGGACGCCGAGGGCGCGGTGACGCTGCTCGAGGCCTGTGGCCGCCGCGGCGTCGCCGAGCAGGTGGCGGCCGAGGTGGCCGCGCTCGCCCGCGACGGCCTCGCCCTCGACGAGATCGGCGTGATCGTGCCGTCGGTGAGCACCCACCGCGCGGCCCTGGAGGCGGCGTTCGCCGCGGTGGGCGTGCCGCTGTCGATGGAGGTGCGAGTGCCGCTCGACCGCACCGCGTTCGGCGTGGCGCTGCTCGGGGCCCTGCGCTTCGCCTGGATGGGCGGCGAGCGGCCCGACCTGTTCGCGTTCCTGCGCAGCCCCTTCTCGGGCGTCCTGCGCCGCCGGGTCGACTATCTCGAGGGGCGGCTGCGGGGACGCGGCGTCACCGGTCACGACGAGGTGGTCGCGGCGGTCGCCGAGCTGTCGGGGTCCGAGTCGTTCCCGGCGCTCGACCGTCTCGCCGCCGAGCCCGACCCCGTCACCGGCCTGGCAGTGCTCGTGCGCGACATGGTGCGCGCGTCGCGCTCGCTCGGCGCGAAGTTCGTGCCGGAGCACGCGCGCGCCGAGATCCGGGCCGCCCGGGCGGTGATCGAGGCCGTCGACGAGATCCGGGCGCTCGGCCGGCCGGTGACGCGCGAGCAAGTGCTCGAGGCCGTCCAGCGGCTGCGGGTGCGCACCGGCGCGGAGGCGGAGCCCGGACGGGTGGCGGTGCTCGACCTGCGCAGGGCGCGCACGCGCCGGTTCCAGGTCGCCTTCGTGCTCGGCCTCGAGGAGGGCTCGCTGCCGGGAAGCGGTGCCGAGCGGCGCGTGCTCGACGCCGCGGCGGCCGCCGAGCTCGGGGTGGAGGGGCCGGATCCGGCCGAGCGCGAGCGCCACCTCTTCACGATCGCCTGCACGCGGCCATGGCGGACGCTCTACCTGGCCCGGCAGGCCGCCACCGACGACGGCCGCCCGCTCGAGCCCTCGCCCTTCTGGGCCGAGGTCGTGCGCGTGCTCGGCCCGCAGTCGGCCGGGCTCGTCCGCCGGCGCGGGCTGGCCGACGTGAGCTGGCCGCTCCCATCCGCGCCGAGCGACCGCGAGCGGCTGCGCGCCCTCGCCCGCCAGCTGCGCACCGACCGCGACTGGGCGATGGACGTGGGCGCGATGATGGGGTGGGAGCGAAAGCTCCGCCGCGCCGCCGGCGCCACCCTGCACCCGACCCACGTACGCGACCCCGAGCTGCTCGCCGAGCTGGCCGCGGGGGAGCGCTACTCGGTCACCGAGCTCGAGCGCTACGGCGACTGCTCCTCGATGTGGTTCGTCGACCGCGTCCTCTCGCCGCGCGAGATCGACTTCGAGCTCGACGCCCGCATGCGCGGCTCGATCGCACATGCCACCCTGGCCCGCTTCTTCACCCTGCTCCCGGCCGAGCTCGGTCTCGAGCGGCTGGGCGAGGACGACCTGCCCGCTGCCTATCCGCTCATGCGCCGCTGCCTGGCCGAGGCGCTCGGCGGCCAGCGCGTGCCGGACAGCGTCGCCGGCAAGGAGCTCGCCCGCGCCCTCGAGCGCGACCTGGACGCGTTTCTGCGGGCCGAGGCCGACCTCGCGCTGCCGCTCGTGCCGCGCCGCTTCGAGGTGCGCTTCGGCGGGCCGATGGCGGCGCCGGGCCTGAAGGACGGCCTGCGCATCGGCGACTTCGCCGTCTCGGGCCAGATCGATCGCATCGACATGGATCCCGGCATGTCGCCGCGCGGCCTCGTGTGGGACTACAAGTCCGGCGCGAGCGCCCACTCGGCCGGCGAGATGGAGCGGGAGGGCCGGCTCCAGATCCCGCTCTATATCCTGGCCCTGCGCGACCTGCTCGGGGTCGAGCCGCTCGGCGGCATGTACCGCGCCCTGGCCGGCAAGCGGGCCGCCCGCGGCCTCGTCCTCGCGGGCGAGATCGACGCCGACGGGATCGCCTCACGGGACAAGCTCGCCGCCGACGACTTCTGGGCCCAGGTGCAGCGCGCCGCGGAGGTGGCCGAGGCGGCGGTGGCCGGCATGCGGAGCGGCGAGGTCCGCCACGATCCGCGCACCGGGGAGTGCCCGGGCTGGTGCCAGCTGCACACGATCTGCCGGGTGCCGCGGCCGTGAGCGCCGACCGCTGGAACCCGGAGCAGCGCGCCGCCGTCGACCGGCGCGGCCACGTGTTCGTCGCCGCCGGCGCCGGCACGGGCAAGACCGCCGTGCTCGTCGAGCGGGTGCTGGCCCAGGTGCTCGGCGGCACCCCGATCGACCGCCTGCTCGCGATCACGTTCACCGACCGGGCGGCCTCGGAGCTGCGCCGGCGGGTGCGGGAGGGCCTCGAGCTGGCCGGCGAGATGGAGCGGGCGCGGGCGATCGACTCCGCCTGGATCTCGACGATCCACCGCTTCTGCCTGCGCGTCCTGCGCGCGAACGCCTTCGAGGCAGGCCTCGACCCGCGCTTCTCGGTCGCGGACGAGATCGGCGCGCGGCTGCTGCGCTCCGAGGCGTTCGACATCGCGCTCGAGCGGTTCCTGGCCGAGGCGCCGCCCGACGACGGTGGCCGCCGCCTCGACCTGCTCGCCGCATACGGCCGCCGCCGGCTGCGCGAGACGATCTCGGAGGTGCACGAGCAGCTGCGCAGCGCCGGCCGGCCGCTCGAGCTGCGCCCGCACCGCCTCCCCGACCTGGCCGGCGCCGCCGAGGCGGCGCGGCGGGCCGCGTCCGCCGTCGCCCACGAGCGCGCCGCAGCCCTCGCCGGGGCCCTGGCCGGACCGCTCGATCCGGCCGTCCTGGCCGATCTCTCCGCCTATCGGCTGCCCGGCACCGCGGCCTACAAGGAGGCGAACGACGCCCGCAAGGCCGTGGAGCAGGAGGCGCGCGACACCGCCGCCGTCGCCGACCTCGGCCTGCTGCAGGAGCTGCTGCGGCTGCTGGACGCCGCGTATGCCGAGCGCAAGGACGCCCGCAGCCTGGTCGACTTCACCGACCTCGAGCTGCGCACGCGCGCGCTGCTCCTGGCCCGCCCCGACCTGGCCGAGGCCTACCGGGAGCGGTTCGCGTCCGTGCTCGTCGACGAGTTCCAGGACACGAACCGGCTCCAGTGCGAGCTGATCGACCTCGTCGCCGGCGGCGAGCTCTTCCTGGTCGGTGACGAGTTCCAGAGCATCTACCGCTTCCGCCACGCCGACGTGTCGGTCTACCGCGAGCGGCAGCGGCAGGCGGGCGAGGGCGAGATCGCGCTGCGCCGCAACTACCGCTCCCGCCCGCACGTGCTGGACGCGGTGAACGAGGCGTACGGGCGCGAGTTCCCCGACCGCTACCACCCGCTCCTGGCCGAGGGCGTGTTCGACGGGCCGGCGCCCGCGGACGGGCGAGTCGACCTCCTCCTGACCGACAAGGTCGGCTTCCGCACGGCGGGCCACAGCTGGCGCGAGGCCGAGGCCCGCGTCCTGGCCGGCCGCATCGCCGAGCTCGTCGACTCCGGCGAGTGCCGGCCCGGCCAGATCGTGCTCCTCTTCGAGGCGGGCACGGACGCGGCCCGCTACGAGTCGGCGCTGCGCGAGCGCAACCTGGCGACGGTGCGGGCGACCGGCCGCGGATACTACGCCCAGCAGCAGGTCTCCGACGTCCTCAACTACCTGCGCCTGATCCGCAACCGCTACGACGACTACGCGCTCCTGACGGTGCTGGCGTCGCCGCTCGTGGGCATGTCGAACGACGGCCTCTGGCACGTGCGCCGGGCGGCGATCAAGCGGCCGATCTTCACGGCGCTCGAGCGGGACGAGCCGCCCCCCGGCCTGGACGCCGACGAGCGCCGCCTGGTGCTCGCATTCGGGCAGCGGTTCGCGCGGCTCGTGCGGGCGTCGGCGGAGGTCTCGCTCGAGCGCCTGTGCGACCTGATCGTGGCGGAGCACGACTACGACCTGGCCTGCCTGGCGATGCCCGACGGCGACCGCCGGATCGCCAACCTGCGCAAGCTGGGCCGGCTGGCGGCCGAGTTCGAGGCGGTGCGCGGGCCCGACCTCGAGGGCTTCGTGAACTTCTGCGACGAGCAGGCCGCCCTGCAGGTGCGCGAGGGCGAGGCGGCGACCGCCGAGGAGGGCCGCGACGCGATCGTGCTGATGACGGTGCACTCGGCCAAGGGCCTCGAGTTCGACGTGGTCGCGCTGGCCGACTCCGGCCGCGAGCGGGCCGCGCGGGCGACGCGCGACATCCTGGTCGCCGGGGACGGGTCGATCGCGCTGCGCGCCGCCGATCCCGCCACCGCCCTGCTCGGCCCGGCGCTCGGCTACCAGGAGGTGGCGGCCGCCGAGCGGGCCGCCGAGAGCGAGGAGGCGCGCCGGCTCCAGTACGTCGCGATGACGCGGGCCCGCCATCACCTGATCGTGAGCGGGGCGTTCGAGCCGGGCGAGGAGACGGCGATCGCCCACCTCTGCGGCGTGCTCGGCGTCGACCTCGAGTCCGACGAGGAGGTGGACGCCGGCGCCGCCCGGCTGCGGGTGCGGGCCGAGCGCCCGGAAGAGGACGGCGCGGTGTCGGCCAACGGCGCGGTCGACATCCCCGCCCCGGTGCCTGCGGCGACCCCGGTGGGCGAGCAGCTGGCGCTGTTCGGCGAGGGCGGCCGCACGGTCGAGGCGCCGCCGGCGCTGGCCCCGATCCCGGCGGCGGCGCCGGTGCCGCTGCGGCGGCTGAGCTACAGCGCGCTCTCGCTCTACCGGCGCTGCGGCTACCGCTACTTCGCCCAGCGCGTCCTCGGCCTGCCCGAGCCCGAGCGCGATGCGGTCGAGGGCGGCGGCCTCGACGCACTCGAGCTCGGCGACGCCGTCCACCTCGAGCTGGAGCGGGCCGACGGGCGCTGGCGCGACCGCTACCCGCACGCGACGCCGGAGGACGACGAGCGGATCGGCGTGTTCGTCGCCTCCTGGGCGGCCTCGCCGCTGCGCCGCCGGGTGGGCGAGCTGACCGATGCCCGGAACGAGGTGGCGTTCGCCTTCGAGGTCGACGGCGTGCTCCTGCGCGGCCGCTTCGACCTCTTCGGCCACCTGGCCGACGGCACCGTCGTGATCGTGGACTTCAAGACGAACCGGCTGGGCGAGCGCACCGCCCAGGACGTGATGGACGGCGCCTACGCCGAGCAGGTGAAGACCTACGCGCTGGCGGCGCTGCGCTCGGGCGCGCCCGCCGCCGAGATCGCCTACGCCTTCCTTGAGGATGCCGAGGCGGTCGCCGTGCGGCGCTTCGAGGCGGCCGACGTGCCCGGGCTCGAGGCCGAGCTGCGCTCGGCGATCGACGCGATCCGGGCGGGGCGGTTCCCGGCTCGGCCGGGGCCGCACTGCCGGGAGTGTCCGGCGCTCGACCTGCTCTGCGCCGGCCCGGGCCTGGAGTGGGAGGGGTGAACGCCGAGCGCCGCCGCAGGGCGGCCGAGATCCTCGACCGGCTGGCGGCGGAGCATCCGGACGCATCGATCGCGCTGCACTGGTCGACGCCGCTCGAGCTGCTGGTGGCGACGATCCTCTCGGCCCAGTCGACGGACGTCGGGGTGAACAGGGTCACGGAGACGCTCTTCCGCCGCTTCCGCACGCCGGAGGACTACCTGGCCGTGCCGGTCGGCGACCTCGAGATGCTGATCAAGCCCACCGGGTTCTTCCGCCAGAAGAGCGCCGCCATCCGCGGCTGCTGCGCGGCGATCCTCGAGCGCCACGGCGGCGAGGTGCCGCGCACGACTGCCGAGCTCGTGAAGCTGCCCGGGGTCGGCCGCAAGACCGCCGCGGTGGTGGCGTCGAACGCGTTCGGCGCGACCGAGGGGATCGCCGTCGACACGCATGTGCGGCGGCTGTCGAAGCGACTCGGGCTGACCCGGCACACCGACCCGGACAAGATCGAGCGGGTGCTCATGCAGCTCTACCCGCGCACCCGCTGGCTGCAGGTCTCGGACGTCCTGATCTTCCACGGCCGCCGCATCTGCCACGCCCGCGCCCCCCGCTGCGAGGAGTGCGCGGTGACCGACCTGTGCCCGTCCGCCTTCCGCGTGGGCGTCAATCGGGGTCAGACCCCGAAGCGGCGGCGTGGCACATCCGGCACGGTGTCGTGACACGCGGGGCGTAGACCCGTGACGGGCCGGCGGCGGATCATGCCGGCATGCCCCGGATCGAGCTCGAGCTCTACGCAGACCGCCTCGCCCGGCACGCCGAGCGCCTGCGCGACGACGTCGACGGCGCCCGGCTGCGCCTGGTCTGGGAGGAGCTCGAGGGTCGGGTGCGCGCCGAGCTCGGCGCCCGCGACGCGGCCGTGCTCGAGGCGCTCGGGGTGCTCGTGGCGGTCGATGCCGCCGGCGAGAGGCGGCTGCTCGAGCGCAGGCTGCGTCAGCTGCAGGCGCTCGAGCGGCTGCAGTCGCTCGTCGAGCGGGAGCTCAGCGAGATGCGATCAGGATGACGGCTCGTGCTCGGGCTGCCCGTTCATGTCCGGCGCGAGCGAGGCCATCAGGCCGCCGTCCTCGTCGTAGGCCGGGAACAGGTCGATGCGCACGCGTTTCTCGCGCCCGGAGTGGTGGCGGAGCGTCACATGCTGGTCGAGCTTGCGGACGCCCCATTCCAGGACGACCGGGATCGGATCCGACCCGTCGTCGAAGTCCGAGAAGCCGAACGCCTCGCCGAGGCTCTTGCCCATCACCTCCCGCTCGGAGTAGCCGGTCAGCTCGAACACGCCGCGCCCGCAGGAGAGCACACGGCCCTCCTGGTCGCACGTGACCATGCCGGCCCCGGCAGGGGGGAAGAAGTCCTCGAGCAGCTCGAACAGATATCCGAACCCGCACTTCTCGCAACCGACGGGCTGGTGCGTGAGGCCGGCCTTGCCGTCGTCGTCGAGCGCGCGGGTCGTGCAGTTAGGGCAGATGAAAAATCGCATATGGCTGAAGTGTATGGAACCGCCGGCGTGCAACCATGTGGCATGCAATCCCACGCCACCCGCCCGCGCACGCTGGCCGGCCGGGCGCCGGCCGAGCTCGAGGGCCTGTTCGCCCGCGGCGTGCCGCCGGAGCCGCCGCTCGACGGCCGCTACGACGGCGCGCTGCTCCACCTGACGCTCGGCCCGGGCGCCGATCGCGCTTTCCAGAGCCTGTTCCGGCTGTGGCTGCCGTGGCTCGGCAAGCGGTTCGACGCCGAGGCTGCGAGCGGCGAGAACGTCTTCGACATGAGCGCCTACCGGGCCGGTGAGCGGCTCACGCCGGCGGCCTACCGGGCCTGGTGGCCCGAGGACGAGTCGAGCTACCGGGCGCTGCGGTTCCGGACGTCGGTGACGACCGGCCGGCTCGATCCCGGCGTCGAGGTCTCGCGGATCGACTACGACCTGCCGGAGAACCCACCGCCGCTGCGCCGCATCGTCGACGAGCTGGTCGCGGTGCAGGCCGGCGTCTATCTGGGCCAGGCGATCCTGCGCCGGGGGGACGGCGGCAGGCGCCTGGCCTGGTTCACGCTCGAGTAGCGGCCATCTCCGGCGGATCCTCGCTGTGGCCCAGCCAGCGCTCGGCGTCGAGCGCCGCCATGCAGCCCATGCCCGCCGCGGTCACGGCCTGGCGGTAGACGTGGTCGACCACGTCGCCGGCGGCGAAGACACCGGGGATGTTCGTCTCGGTCGAGCCCTCCTGGGTGACCAGGTAGCCGGCCTCGTCCATGTCGAGGATGCCGGAGAAGAGCCCGGTCGTCGGATCGTGGCCGATCGCGACGAACAGGCCGTCGGCCTCCATCTCGCGCTCCTCGCCCGTGACCGTGTCGGTCAGCTTGACGCCCTTCACCTGGCCATGGTCGGTGCCGAGCACCTCGCTCACGACCGTGTTCGTGACGAAGTCGATGTTGTCCTTGGCCCGCGCCCGGTCGGTCATGATCGGGGAGGCCCGGAACTCGTCGCGGCGGTGCACCAGCGTCACCCTGGTGGCGAACTTGGCCAGGAAGGTCGCCTCCTCCATGGCGGAGTCGCCGCCGCCGACGACCACGACGTTCTTCGCCCGGAAGAAGGCGGCGTCGCAGACGGCGCAGTAGCTGACGCCGCGGCCCTGGAGCGAGACCTCGCTCTCGAGGCCGAGCTGGCGCGCGGTCGCGCCGGTCGCGACGATCACCGAGCGGGCCCGGTGCTCCTCGTCGCCGACGTACACCCGCAGCGGGTGCTCGGAGAAGTCGACGCGGGTCACGTCGTCGGCCACGAGCTCCGCGCCGAAGCGCTCCGCCTGGGCGCGCATCGTCTGCATGAGCTCCGGCCCGAGGATGCCGTCCCGAAAGCCGGGATAGTTCTCGACGTCGGAGGTGATCATCAGCTGGCCGCCGTAGGCGAACCCCTCGAACACGAGCGGGTTCAGGTTCGCGCGCGCGGCGTAGAGCGCAGCCGTGTAGCCGGCCGGCCCGCCGCCGATGATGATGACCTCGCGAATGTCGTTTGTCATGTGGCTCCTTATGAGTTCCCAGAGCCCTCTTCGGACCCTTCATCTACGTTAACGATGGAGACGCGAAAAGATTCCTGGCACCGCTCGCACCAGCGGCTCCCGTCGGCGAGCCGGTTCCCGAAGAACGAGCCCAGGGGCTCGCCGCAGAAGGGGCAGTAGCGCGGCTCGGGCTCGCTCATGACTGCGTCAGCCAGACGCCGGCCAGGATGGCGGTGAGCGTGAGCACGAGCATCAGCGCCGAGGCCGTCAGGCGCGCGTTCCGGCCGCGGACGTAGGCGTGGCCGCCCAGCAGGACGATCATCGCGACCAGGATCGCCTCCTTCAGCCCGACGACACCGGCATGGGCCTTGGCCGAGCTCTCGTGGCGGGCGAGGGCGATCCCGCTCGCGGCGACCATGAGGAGCGCGGTGCCGCCCACGATCGCGAGGCTGCGGCCCGCCTTGCGGACGACCTCGCGCACCTGGTCCGGGGGCAGCTGGCGCCGGAGTGCCGGGACGAGCACGAGCAGCGTCACCTGGATGCCCAGCCAGACCGCGGCGCCGGTTACGTGCACGAACCGCACGAGCGTCCATGTCCACATGCCCGGCCAATATAGGCGCTGTTCCGGCGTTCCGGCCGTCGCTATCATCCGACAGAATGGGCAAAGCCAAGAAGCAGCTCACGAACGAGCGCCGCGCGAAGCGACTCGGGACGGGCGAGGGCATCGCGCCGAGCAAGGGCAAGAGCGGCGGCATGCCCGGGTGGGCGTTCATGGTCAGCGGCGCCGTGCTGCTGGCCGCGGTCATCATCGCGGCGGCCTTCGTGGTGACGCGGGCGTCGTCGAGCGCGAATGCCCAGAGCTCGTCGGTGATCCAGGACCGATTGACCCATTCGAAGATCGACTTCATCGCGGCGGGCACCTGGCCGCCGAACTACTCGAACCTGGACGCCGCGCTCACCAAGCTCGGCATCTCGCCGGCGAACGAGGTGAACCCGGTCGTCCACTACCACTGGCACATCACCGTCTATGCCGACGGCCGCAAGGTCGTCGTGCCGCGCAACATCGGCCTCCAGAACCCGCCGGCGATGTCGTCCGAGATCCACACGCACTCGATCCAGGTCGACAAGCACTCCGGCATCATCCACGTCGAGTCGCCCGACGCGAACTTCCGGGCCACGGTGCTCGAGCTCTTCGACGTCTGGGGCGTCTACGCCACGAACAAGTGCCTCGGCGGGTACTGCGACGGCGTCAAGGTGTACGTGAACGGCAAGCTCGCGCCCAAGGGCCTCGAGACGAAACCGGGCGAGCACGACGCCGTCACGGTCGTCGCCGGCAGCCTGCCGCCGGGCGTGAAGCCGGACGTGAAGTTCACCGGCTTCACTCCAGGCGAGTAACGAGATGACCGGCTCCACGCCCCCGCACGCCTGGACGTCAAGCCGCTAGCGGAGGTCCGATTCGCGGTCGTCTACGGTGTCTCGTCGTCGGCGAAGAGGTCGACGGCCCCCATCCGGCCGACCTTGGGGATGACCTCGAGCTCGCCGGGATAGCTGTAGTACAGCCGCCGCGGAGTGCCGGTCGCCATGTACGGCCGGTCGAGCTCGACGACCACGCTGCGCCCGGCGACGTGCTTCACCGTGCCGTGCTCATCCAGTCTCGGGCTGTTCCGGCCCACGATCCGCACCCGGTCGCCGGGCGCCACCTTCGGCGGGGCGGGACGAAGCTTGTACGTGGGCTGGTCTGGGCGCTTTCGCAAGTGCACGGCGGGCGGATTGTAGGGCGGCGATCGGCGATTCGGCTCGGATGGCGTCGCGGCTGTAGGTGAGCGCCGCGACGGCGAGCGCGCCGCCGATCAGATAGCCGCCGGCGATATCGCTCGGGACGTGGAGCCCGCCGAGCTCGAGCACGGCGGTGATGTACAGCACCCAGGCGATCGCAAGCGGCCGCAGTCGCGGCCAGAGCGAGGTGATCATGATCGCGACGATCACCGACCGCATCGTGTGGCCGCTGGGGTACGTCCCCACGATCTTCACGCCCAGCACGACCGATGAGTAGGTGAACTTGATCTGGGGGATGAGCATCTTTCCCAGGCCCTCCACGGCAAGGCCGGCGACCAGCGCTGCGATCCACACCAGGCCCGCCCGCCACGGCCCTCGGCGGCGGCGGACGACGACGGTGGCGGCGGCCGCCAGCAGGAGCGCCGAGATGCTGTCCGCCGGCGCGAACGCCAGGGCGGCGATGCTCTGGGCGAGCGAGCGGTGGCCCTGGACGATCGGCTTGACGGCGTTCTCGGGCTCCGACGGCGCGATCGTCCCGGCCACCGAGTCGGACGCGTAGGGCATCAGGTGGTGGACCGCGTAGCGGTCGACGGGCCGCAGGGCGTGCGCAGCGACCAGGCCCGTGAGCACGAGGAAGGCCGCGAGCAGGACGAGCGCCAGACGCATCCGCGCACCCTACGCGGTCGCCCCGGAGCGCTCGCCGGTGCCGCCAATCGGTGGAGACGGCCCCGGATCGGGTGTACCGTCGCGAGTGACCCTGTGGCGGAACTGGCAGACGCACCGGGCTTAAACCCCGGAGGCCTCCGGGCCGTGTGGGTTCGAGTCCCACCAGGGTCAACTTGCAGGACCGTTGAACGACGCGGACGCCTTCCAGGAGCGGTGTTTCCCGCTCCTGGAAGGTTAGGGGGACCGAGAATTACTCACGGGCGGAGTGACCTGAACGCCTCTCGTAGCTCCGATGAGAAGATCTCGGGCTCTTCCCACGCAGCGAAGTGGCCGCCCTTGTCGACCGCGTTGTAATAGATGACGTTGGGGTAGCTCGCGTCCACCCAGCTGCGCGGAGTCCGCCAGATCTCGCCCGGGAACGTCGTGAAGCCGAACGGGATCGCCGCCGGCGCCACAGGCTGGCCGCCTGCGGCCGGGGCGTCAGGCCCGTACGCCTCCCAGTACGACCGGGCGGCTGAGGCGCCGGTGCCCGTAAGCCAGTACGTCGTGATGTTGTCCAGGACGTTGTCGCGGGTGAGGTTGCCGGAGGGCTGCCCGTCGACGAACGCGCGCGCGATCTTGTAGTACGCGTCCGTGTCGTGGTCTGTCATCCAGGCGGCCAAGGCGACGGGCGAGTCGAGAAGGGCGTAGCCGATCGTCTGCGGTCGGGTAGCCATCTCGACGAAGTAGCCGTTTCCGGACTGCCCGAAGGTGGCGATCTGCGCGGCCGCGGCGCGTTCCTCGTCCGTGTCCGTCGGCATGCTGCCGCCCAGCGCCGGAACGAGCAGGTTCGTGTGGATTCCGATCAGCCCCTCGGGTGCCTGGCGGCCCATCGCGTCGGTGACGCCGGCGCCCACGTCGCCGCCCTGGGCCACGTACCGGGTGTAGCCGAGGCGGCGCATCAGCTCGGCCCAGGCCTGAGCGGTCCGGCCCAGATCCCAGCCGACCTCGACCGGCTCGCCGGAGAATCCGTACCCGGGCAGGGAGGGCAGCACGAGGTGGAAGGCATCCTCAGCCCTGCCGCCGTGCGCGGTCGGGTCCGTCAGCGGGCCGACCGAGTCGATCAACTCGATCACGGAGCCGGGCCAGCCATGGGTCATGATCAGCGGCATCGCGTTCTCGCGCTCGGACCTGACGTGGATGAAGTGGACGTCCACGCCGTCGATCTCGGTGACGAACTGCGGCAGCGCGTTCAGCCGCGCCTCGACGCGCCCAAAGTCGTAGTCCGTTGCCCAGTAGCGGGCCAGCTCCTGAATCATCGCCAGCTGCACACCCTGCGACCGATCTCCGACCAGTTCCTTGCTAGGCCAGCGCGTCGCCGCAATACGTCGACGGAGGTCGTCCAGGGCCTCGCTCGAACTCTCAACCTGGAAGCGATGGACGTCCATTCCGGTCTGGACGGTGCTACTCATGAAGCAACCTCCTTCGGATGGGATGGGCCTCGGCGTTCCCCGCGGCGCTCCTGCTCCGCCTCGACCGGGTGCGCGCGCTCAGTCCGCAGTGCCCGAGATAGGTGGCGTACTGCTCCTCCCACAACCACCGTCGCAGTCGCAATCGCGTGCCGGGGCGTCCTCGAGCCCCGTGATCATCGCGAGTCTCGGGTGTGGTGGCATCACCCCGATCGGTGTAACGCGACGTTCCGACATCGACACGAGGGGGTGGTCGCCCATACGGCCGGAACCGGTCCAATCCCTTCCCCCATGGTTGCCCTGTCGGAATCGTTTTCGACGATCCCAGCGTGGGCGTGGCCGCAAACCCTTCCCAGAGCCGAATCCAGGAGCGGGATTGGTGACGGATTGCGCCGAAAACGCGGGCCTCAGCTCCGGTTTCTGCCCTACCGCACCGGTTTCCGCCCTAGCGCACCGGACGCCCTGTGTTTTCAACGCGTCCGGCGCCGGGCCATCCTACCCAGCACGTCGATAGGCCCTGGTGAGCCGCAAGGTGCGCACCCAGCTCCGCCCACCGAGGAGTCGCCATACACCGGCCGTCCGACGCGCGACACCGTAAGACGGGCGCTCCGTCGATCGTGATGTGTGATACGATCCCCGCAGGCGATGAAGTCGCCCACTACGGGCTCGTTTCGCCCGCCCACTACGGCTTTTGGAAGGCCCTGACGGGGCGCGTCGCGCCCGCCAATCGGCTTTGGGAGACCCCCGATATTCCACCGGGGGTCTTTCTCTCTTATCGGGACACGACGAAGGGCGGGAAAGATGGACGCAGCCGTAGGAGATCGCGTCGAGGCGCAGCCAAAGCGCGTGCACTCCGCGCGGCGATCCGGCACCGTCGAGGCCGTCATCGGTGGGTCGCCGTCCCGCTATCAGGTGCGCTGGGATGACGGCCGGTCGACGATCATCTCGGCGATGGACGGCGCGCTGCGCGTCGTTTCGCGTAAGAAACGATCGCCGAGTCGCCGAACCGCCAAGCCGTAGCCCGCGCCGGCGACGCGACCGACCGCCATGGCGAGGGCGACGGGTATCGGGCGCACGACGCCGGACGGGCACCCCGCCCACTGCTTCCCTCTGCGACGCGGTCGGCTTCGTCCTCGTAGCCGCGGGCGCGTAGCCACCGCTCGAGCCGGACTATGGCGACCTGGTCGTGCCGGCGGACCGCCCGGGCCCCCTGGACGATCGGAGAAGCCTACGGGGTGATTGCGAGGGGTTCCCCGGCAAGGCGCCTGCTCGTAGACTCGGGCGTATGACTAATGATCGACTCGTCTCTCTTGCCGCCGTGATTCTCGGCGTCGTGTTCGTGGGCCTCGCGGCGATGTACCTGACGGTGCCGCCGAAGTCTCTGCCTGGGCCGTCGCTGTTCGGTCACGAGAACGGTGTTTCGGCTGTGCACGTCAAGCACGGCATCGCGTGCTTGTTCCTCGGGCTTGCCTGCTTTGCGCTCGCGTGGTTCCGTCTCGGCCCGAAGAAGGCAGCCGCATAGCTGGGGTTGCTCGCTGCTGGTGGGCGTGGAGACTAGAGGGGGCACCCCCAGCCGACCTGGGGGTTGGCCGGCTGGCGTCTGCTCGGCGAACGCGGGCGTTAGGCGTTAGCGGCGCATGAACCGTCGCCGGCAAGGTCAGGGTAACGCCTCGGACGCCTCGGCCGTTCTTCCAATTAATTCCGGCCCCTCCCTCGGGGTCGGGGGATCACCGGACGAGTCGCCAAAATAGCCCTGGCGGCTCGTCCGCTTTCGCAGGCGACCTGCGCTGCCGATTGGAGCCGCGCGCCGCTAGGATCGGGCCGCGTGAGCGCGAGTGCATTCGTGCCGGCCGGGCTCCTCGCGCTCGCCGCGGTGGCGTCCGCCTGTGCCAGCGGTACGTCTCCGTCGACCGAGCCTGCAGTCTCGATGGCGAGTGCGACCGCGCCGGCGAAGGCGGCAACGAAGAAGGCCCACCGCGTCTCGACCGGGGTGCACGAGCCGAAGCACCATCACCACCGGCGCCGAGCCGTCGCCCATCGTCCGGTGGGAGTCTCTCGGATCGACATGCCGAACCCCGCGCTCACGCCGGGCGCGGCGTTCGCCGTCGGGAGGGCGCGGATCTGCGTGAGCGGCTACGCATCGTCGGTCAGGGACGTGCCGGAGTCGGAGAAGGACGCCGTGTACGCGCGCTACGGCGTCCCGCACGTCCCCCACCAGCACGAGGTCGACCATCTCGTGTCGCTCGAGCTCGGCGGGTCGAACGCGATTGCGAACCTGTGGCCGGAGCCTTACGCGGGACGGTGGGGTGCGCGGACGAAGGACGTCCTCGAGGACAGGCTGCACGACCTCGTCTGCGCGGGCACGATCAGGTTGCGGTACGCGCAGCGGATCGAGGCGCGCAACTGGGTCGCGGCGTACACGCGCTACGTCGGCTCGCCGCCCGTCGCCACGTCGTCGGGCGGACCGGGCAACTCCGGCGTCACGTCGCCAGGAAGCGGCGGTGGTGGCAATTGCACGCCGGGCTATTCGCCATGCCTGCCGTACAAGGGCGGCGCGGACTATGACTGTTACGGCGGCGACGGCAACGGGCCGTTCTTCACCGCGCCGGGAGTCACGTATACCGTCATGGGAAGCGATCCGTACCGGCTCGACGGCAACGGCGACGGGAAGGCGTGCGGCTAGCTATGCGGACGCCGCGTCTTCGGCCTGGACGTCCATCCGGGTGACGGCAAGGACGGCGACGAGGATCACGATCGGCACCGTCAGCCCGATGCTGACGTCGCCGCGCCCCCAGTCGAGCCCGCCCAGTGCGTGCGGGACGCCCATCCAGTCGGCGAACGAGGCGCCCAGCGGCCGCGTCACGATGTAGGCGAACCAGAACGCCACGATCGGGTTCAGGCCGAAGAACCGCCGTCCAGTAGAAGAGCTCGCGCCGGCGCGTCGAGATGCTGTGGATCGAGACGGTGCCCTCGACCCGGTGCCAGACGATGAAGACGACCGCGAGCGAGACGGCGAAGAACGCCGTCGAGACGACGTACGGCACGTGCAGGCCAATGTGGAGCACGTCGGCGGCCATCGTCCCGAACACCGCCACCATCACGACCGCGAGCCAGTACGGCACGGCGCCGTAGCGGGTCGTGGTCAGCTGCCACCAGAGCGCGGCGAGGAGCCCGACGAGGCCGATCAGAACGGCCACTGGCGGCGGCATGCGATGGACGAGGAAGTCCGACGTGGCCTCGCCCATGCCCGTCGTCAGCACCTTCACGATCCAGAAGACCGCGCTGATCTCGGGCACCTTCACGACGGCGAACCGGACGGTGGCCCAGCGGGCGGCGCTCGAACGGCTCTCCGTGGTGGCGGTCGTCGGCGCAGGCATCGGGGGGAGGAGGCTCGCCGTGCCGCGGCCTCGCCCCATTCGTACCTGGCCCGGATTGAGCAATGCTTGGGGGCGAATGCGACTAGGCCGCGCGGCGGCGGCGGACGTCGCCGGCACCGATCGCCGCGACGAACCCCCCGGCGGCCCAGACTCCGGACGCCCGGACCGAGATCGCCGCGAAGACGAGCACCAGCCCGGCGGCCACGACCCTGCGGCGCGTCCCCTGCGAGAGGAACGACTTCGACGCCAAACGGCGCTGCCACTGCTCCGCGAAGAACATGGCGCACCCGATCCCGATGGCAATCTGCCATGCCCACCTGGGAGCCCATGAGGCCACGACGGCGAGGGCCGCGAACCCCGCGACGAATGCGAGCACGGCGGCTACGACGGTGGCGACCTGCTTCATCCATGCCAGCATACGCCGCCGAGAATCTGTCAACCAGGCGGTGAGTCGTCGTGGCGCAGCGCCTTCCCCGACTGCATCTCCCACGCCCCGATGACCGCGTCCTCGATGGCGTCCCGGTTCCCGGCGAGGTCGGCAACCACCATCATGTGCTTCGCAAACCGGGGAGGGACCGAGAACGTGTCGGGGAACGAGTGGACGAGGAAGTCACGCGTCTCGAAGGAGGCGCGGATGACGATGCGGCCGGCGTCGAGCTGCCGGGCGACGAGACGGCCGTGGTAGCGCCAGTCGAGCAGGCGGCCGCGCCGGCGCTCGGCGACCCCGTCGAGCCGGCCGGCCACGCGGCGGATGTCCGCGACCCGCATCGGTGCATGGTCGCACGCGTGCGGCGCCGGTTAAACGAATCCGCCGTGCCCGGCACGGAGGGGCGCCGGGCACGGCGGAGTTCTGACACGTTCGCCGCGAGGATCAGTAGCCGTAGCCACCGCCGCCGCTCGACGTGGACGCCGGCGCCGTGCTCGCGGTGTTCGAGGTCGTGGCGGCGAGCCACGTCCCCACGTCCTTGAAGCCGTTGCCGGCGGCGCTGCCCGGCTTGGTGTCACCGGTGAACGTGTACAGCGGCAGGCCGCGGTACGTGACCTGCATGACGCCGCCGCCCGGCCGCTGGATCGTCCCGAGCGAGCTCACCGAGTCGCCCTGGAGGCCGCCGCTGGGTGCGACCACGGGGTGCCAGAGCTTCAGGCACGCCGAGTTCGTGCAGATGAACCGGCCGTTCTTCTCGGCCGACAGCGAGTACAGGGTCATGCCGGCCTGGTTGACCAGCACCGAGGTGCCGAGCGTGGAGTTCTGGGCCGTCTGGATGGGGCCGCTGGCGTGGCTGCTTGGGTTCGCGTTCCCGCTCCCGCTGGACGACGACCCGCCACATGCCGCCGCGAGGACGACCGTGGCCGCCATGGCTGCTGCGATTGCCCGTGCTCCGATATGGATGCGCATTTCGTTTTGTTCCTCTCCAAGTTGGTCGCTCTGTACCAAGAGCTACCGGGTGGAGGCGGGGGCAGGATTGTGACGCGGCAGACAATCCGTTTTGCCCCGGAATACGAACGCGCGATGTGCGTGGCCGGGGCCCGGCGGGTGCCGGGCCCCGGCCACGGTGTCCACTCCCGGCTAGCGCCGGGTGGAGTCCTGCTCGCGCTCGGCGGCGTCGGCGTCGACGTCCGGATCGAGCTCGTCCGCGCGGCGCTTGAGCGCGTCGGCCTGCTCACGCTGCTGCTCGGCATCGGCGCGGCGCTCCTGCGCCGCCAGATGCTGCTGCTTCGCGTGGGCGGCCTGCTCCTCGGCGGCCGCGCGCTCCCGCTCGGCGGTGAGCGCCTGACTCTCCGCCTCGCGGCGGTGCTCGTCTGCCTGGATCCGCTGCTGCTCGATCCGGCGGGCCTGCGCCTTCCGGGCGACGGCGACCGCGATCACGAGGATCACGATGACCGCGATCACGATGATGATGATGGCAGTTGTGCTCATGGCCGGACCCTTCCCGGTCGCGGGGCGCCTGAAACGTCCCCGCGTCGACGTGGCGATGCCTAGAGCCGGGCAGCCGCCAGGGCGGCGCCGTGGAGGATGTCTCGCTCGGAGACGACTACGGCGTCGGCGCCCGTCGTCCTGACGATCGCCGAGAGGATCACCGCGCCGGCGACGATCGTCGGCGCCCGCTGGGGCATCAGCCCGCGGACGACCCGACGCCGTTCAAGCGGGAGGGCGGCGAGCTCCGCCAGCAGGCGCTCGACGGTCTCGGCCGCCAGCCGGTGCCCGTCGATCACCTCGGGCAGCTCGACCTCGAGCCCCATGTCGATGGTCGCGAGTGTCGTCACCGTCCCGGCGACGCCGACGAGGCCGCGGGCTGCGTCGGTCAGCCGGCCGGGCAGGGCCGCGGTGGCCTCGGCCCGGAGCGCATCGAGCTCGGCCGGGGCCGGCGGGTCGGTGTGGAGGTGGCGCTCGGACATGCGCACGCAGCCGATGTCGAGGCTGGCGCGATCGGTGACGCCATCGCGGCCGCCCAGGATCAGCTCGGTCGAGCCGCCGCCGATGTCGCAGATGAGCACCGACTCTGCGACCGCCTCGCGCGAGCAGACCCCCCGGTAGGTCATCTCGGCCTCCTCCTCGCCGGTCAGGAGGCGAGGCTCGAACCCGTGCCGGGCGACGGTCTCGTCCAGGAACTCGCGGCCGTTCTCGGCGTCGCGCACGGCGCTCGTGGCGACGGCGAGCACGGTCTCGGCCTCGAGCTCGTCCGCGCGGGCGGCGAAGCGCTCGAGCACGGCGTCGACGCGCGCGATCGCCGCGTCGGAGAGGCGGCCGTCGGCGTCCACCCGGTCGCCGAGGCGGGTGATCTCGAGCAGGCGCTCGGCCTCGGCGATCCCGCCCTCGTCGGAGACGTCGGCGACGAGCAGGCGGGTGGAGTTGGTGCCGATGTCGACGGCGCCGACCCGGCGCGTCATCGGCGGACGATGCGCCGCAGCGTCAGCAGCACCGACGTCACCGTGCTGACCGAGCCGGTCAGAACCTGAAGGCCGGCCAGGGAATGCTCGAGCCGCTCCAGCGCGGCCTGCATCGCGATCACCTTCTCGTTCAGCTCGGCGGTGCGCTCCTCGAGCTGTCCGACGCCTTCCGCCTCGAGCGTTGCGATGCGGCCGGCGAGTGTCGCCTGCGCCGCCCGCACCCGCCGGAACGTACGCAGTCCGCACACGGCGGCGTAGACGAAGCACCCGCCCACCGCCACGGCCCAGATGATGATCGCCGCCCGCAGCATCGCCTGATCTTAGGCCATCTGCTAGAATCTCGGCCCTCGACGCGGGGTGGAGCAGTCCGGTAGCTCGTCGGGCTCATAACCCGAAGGTCGCAGGTTCGAATCCTGCCCCCGCTACCTCAGAAAGGCCCGCACTTGTGGGCCTTTTTCTTTGGGGCCCATGATCTCGCGATGGTCGTAGGGTGCGCGCACTGTGCCGCGATGTGCGATACAGGCCGAGCCGCTTGGCCCGAGGCCGGCAGGAACCAGGCCGACACGAGCGTCATCCGCGGCGGCACTGTCAGCCTTAGGAGACCACGTTGAACTTTGTCTGTCGCGAAGCCTCGTTTCCGGCCGGGTCGGTGTCCCTGACGGTGAACGTATATAGCCCCTGGGAGAGCGTGCCGAAGGTCGCGGAACCGCTGGTGCACGTCGAAACCGGTATCTGTGCGCCGGTGAGCGTGGCGATCAGTTGGCACTCGGGAGGGTTCAGCGCTTCTCCCGGACTGCCGGTGATCGAGTAGCTGCACGACGAGGCGACGGCGCAGGTCAGACCAGTGATGACGGGCGGGGCCGTGTCGATTGTCCAGCCGAATGTGCCCTTCGGGCCTTCGGTCGAGCCGGCAACGCCCCATACGACCAGCGTATGACCGCCGTCGGCGAGCGGCGTGGACGAGCCGAACCGTCCGGAGTCGCACGACTCGACGGGTTGGGAGTCGAGCTTGCACCGGTACCCGGAGGCGTTGGTCGCAGAGAACGCGAACGATGGACTCGCGTGATTTGTCGGGCTTATTGGCGTCGATCGGAATCGGATGGCGCCGACAATCGGCGGCGGAGGGGGCGGCGGCGGACGGCTTGATCCGGGCGGCCCGGACGACCCGTCCGACGGCGGGTGTGAGGATTGTCCCGATCCCGGGGGAACGATCGTTCCGCTCGATCCGCTCGCGATCGGCGCGGCGCCGGGGTGAGGCTTGTCTGCTGCGCGTTTGGCGATGGCGACCCCGACCACGCTGAGGAGGATCGCTGCACAGATGGCCACCGCGATCTGCGTAAGAGAGAGAACCCGGCCTCGGCCGCCTGAGCGTACGTCGGCGTCGGCAATGGTGGTTGTAACCTCGAGGTTGTGCTTCGTGGACGCGATCCCGTCAGTGTCCTCGAGCTCGATCCGCTGGTCGCGGGCCCGCTCGAGCAACGCCCGGCCCCGCAGCTCGTCGCCAGATGCGACAGCGAGCGTGCCCAGCTCATGGACGGCCCAGGCCGCGGCGTGGGTGTCTGCGAGGGCGCGCGCTGCGGCGAGTACTCGCCGCAGCAGCATGGCGAGCATGATCCAGCGCAGCGTGAGGCACAGCAGGATCGCCAGCGGGCGAGCGAGGCGGATCTCATCCTCGTAGCGTCCCGCCAGGTGCCACCGCTCGGCCAGATTGAAGAGGTCATCCAACCTGGAGGCAACATCGACCACTCGACCGTCCAGGATCGCGGTGATCAGGTCCATCGCCTCTTCGACGCGGGCTGTGACATCTTCGGCTTCTTCCAATGTCTGCTCGCGCTCATCAGCCGGTGCCTGAGCAGCCTCGGCGGCGTGTATGCCGCCGGTCGCGACCTGGCGCATCACGGGTGCGGCCGGTTCGAGCGCGAGCCGCAGGGGCGTTGGGTCGGCCGTTCCCGCCGCCACTCGGTAGAGCCGCGTTCCGCCCGCGGCGGTCGGGTGGAGCGTGAACGCTCCCACCGGGACCCCGCCCGTGGCGGACCCCGACTCCGATCGCCGGCCTCGAGGTTGTTCGTCGCCGCTACTCACCGCACAGCTCCTCTTCGACTGAGCCGGATCGCAAACCGCCGCCGCGTAGGCCCGGGCCGGCGCCCGTCGACCTTTCCTCGGGGCATGCGCGGCGGCGTGTGCTTCATCATGCGGACGCTGGCTCCTTACGCTGCGCTGCGCCGACCGGTCCTGGCGTCGGGGCGACAACCGCCGATGAATCGATCGCGCCCGATTGGGCTGTCCAGACGATTGATCCGTGCTGGAAGAGCGAGTAGCGATGCACGCCGTCAGTGGCCTGGATCTCGTCGCTGGTTGGATACCCGAGGTAGCTCCGCTCCCACCCCAGCTGCGCCCAACGCTCCCGGATCGCGCCGTGCACTTCGTGAGCGTCCGTCTGGGGGGTCCAGTAGATCGAACAGCTCTGGAAGTGGTTGTAGCGGCCGGCACCGTCAGGGGTCCCGAGCTCGTCGGTGAGCGGGTAGCCGAACCCCTGCTCCCACCCCGTCTGCGCCCACTTGTCGCGGATGCGGCCGTGAACAAGATGAGCGCCGCGGCCCGGCGACCAATACAACGACCCGTTTTGGTAGTGGCGGTAATGGCCGATCCCGTCCGGCGCGACGAGCTCATCCGTCGTCGGGGTTCCCAGTTCGTACCAATGGTTTTGGGTGAGCTGGGTGGCCTTGTCGTTGACGCTGAGGATCGGGACGATGGCCGGATCGATCTGCAGTCCGACCGTATAGCCGATGGCAGCGTCCGCCCACCAGCCCGAGTCGCCAGTGGCGAATGCGAACGCGTACTTGCGGGCGTCCAACACGCTGAACTTGACCAGAAACCGATACTCGTACTGGAAGTCGCCTCGGGTGTAGCGGGACTCGCCGAGGTTCACCATCCCGGGCGAGTTCGGTGGCTCAACGCCGGCCTGTGACGGTTTGATGTCGTCACCCGTCCACGCGTGGAAGAACACGATCGCGTAGCTCGCCATCCGCTGGCTGCCGTCCGGGAGCGCTCCGCCAAGTCCGAACGTATCGGAGGCAGTCCCGTTGGCCTGCACGTCGCCACCGAGAGATCCCAGCCAGTTGGCAACGTCGGTGGCGAGGTTTACCCATTTGCCGCCGAAGTAGTCCGCGACCCACTGGCCCACGACCTTGGCGAACCCAGAGATGCTCGTCGACGCGTCGACCGTCGGTCCCGAGTACACGGCGAGCTGGTCACCGCCGTCGCCGTAACAGTACACCTGCACCTGCGCTTTCATCGCTCCTCCTCCCCATTCGGACCACTCAGTTGTTGTGGCCTTACCGCGGCTCAACCTCTCCTGTCGGCGAGCAACGTCGCCGCAGGCGGGGGAGTTTGAACGACGCCGGTTTCTGCAGGCTGACTGTGGGCTGAAACCGTGCCGGAATAGGCGTATACTCGACGGCTCGGCGCGGATTGGAGGGCTGACGGGCAGCGCAGCTTCCAATAGCGGGCATGCGTCCCGCATGCCTGGAGCGGTGGCGGCCGATGCATCCGAGCGCCCAGTCTGGTTCAGCGTGCTGGGCGACTGTCACATATACCGGGATGGCGAGGCGATCGAGCCGGGTGGAAGCCGGCCGATAGCAGTGCTCGTGATGTTGCTGCTCGACGCCGGTCGCGTTGTCTCGACGGGCAGGCTGATCGAGGGGCTCTGGGGGGATGAGCCGCCGGCCGGCGCGGCCAACACGTTGCAGGTCTTCATCTCGCGCCTGCGCGCAGCGCTCGGCGACCGTTCCCGCGTACCCGCGGAGCGGTTCGTACGCCGAGTCGGGTCGGGTTACGCCATCCAGATCGAGCGCGATCAGGTCGACCTTCTCCGGGCTGAGCACCTCATCGCGCGAGCCGAATCGGACCATGCGCGTGGCGAGGACGCGCGGGCGCTCGGCGAGTTCGTTGAGGCACTCGCCCTCTGGCACGGTGAGCCGCTCACGGATGTCGCCTCGTTCCCCTTCGCGGCAGCTGAGATGGCCAGGATCGACGAGCTCCGAGCCGCTGCGGAAATCGGCCGGCTGCGGGCGCTCGTCGCGCTCGAGCGCGCCGCGGAGGCGATTCCAGACCTACGTCGAATCACCGAGCGCCGGCCAAGCCGGGAAGCCGCGGTCGAACTGCTGATGACGGCGCTTTACAAATCCGGCCGGCAGGCAGATGCACTTTCGGTCTACGAGACGCATCGGCGGAGGCTGATGGAGGAACTCGGCCTCGCGCCATCGCCCGAGTTGCGCGTCCTCCAACGAGCGATCCTCGCACAGCATCCCGCACTGGGTGCGCCGAGGCCCTCCCCGGGGCTTGAAACGGACGGGCATCGTGCCAGCAACCGGCGTGGCACCCGGCACCGTTGGGCGAACGGTGCCGCGATCCTGGCCTTCGTCGCAGTGGTTGCGGCGTCGATCGGTGGGGTCATCTCCGCCGATCTTCGCCAACCCGCCATCACTCCCACGGGCGGGGCTCGGCACATTTGGGGCGGCCGGCAACTACTGCTGACGTTGCGGGCCGACGAGCGGATGCTCGGCACCGCCCGTGCCAACCTCGACACCGCCAAGGAGATGCTCGAGTGGGCGACCAGGCACTACCCTGTCCAGTTTCACCTCGCGGTGCGTGCGCTTGCGCGCATCAGTGCCGACCAGACGCGCTGGAGTACGGACCCCGGTCGTGTCCGGCGCGATCTGGTGGCAGCCGATGCCGTCGATCAGGTGGGTGTGCCCTATACGTGGGGAGGAGCGACGCCGCGGCGTGGGTTCGACTGTTCGGGACTCGTATCGTGGGCGTGGGCAAGGCACGGCGTTGGGCTTCCGCACAACGCCGCGCAGCAATACGGGTTCACCCTTGGGGAAGGAACGCTTGTCGACCGCGGCCCTATGATCGACTACCGCTCGCTCCAGATCGGTGACTTCGTCTTCTCGGATGGGCTCGGACACGTATCGATCTATGTGGGCGACGGTGATGTCGTCGATGCGAGCCACACGGGCACGTTCATCCGCATCCTCCGCCTGGCAGGCTCGCCACTTGCCAACGGCTATGTCGCTGCGACGCGGCTCTAACGATCGAAGCGCAGACCCGGCCTGCGCGTTAGGCATGCGATGATCCCGCGATGGTCGTCTGCTACCTCGCGCACTGCCTGCTGAACGCCAACGCGAAGGTCGACGAGGGCGCGCGGTGCGCCGGGGTGTCGATGCCCGTTCTGGCCCTGCTGCGCGAGCACGGCGCGACCATCCGCCAGATGCCGTGCCCGGAGCTCGGCTTCGGCGGCACTCGCCGCTTCTGGGCGGTGCGCGAGCAGTACGACACGCCCGCCTACCGCGCCCACTGCCGCCGGTTGGCGGAGCCGGTGGCGGCGCAGGTGCGGGCCGACCTGGCCGCCGGCGCCCGGGTCGTCATCATCGGCATCGACGGCAGCCCCAGCATGGGCGTCGAGCTGACCGCCGCCGACGAGAGCTGGGGCGGGCGGCCGGACAAGCCGCGCGACGAGGACTACCCCGTGACGCCGGGCGCGGGCCTCTTCACGGAGACGCTGCTCGGCCTGCTCGGCGACACCGTCCCCCCCGTCCGGGCGGTCGGAATCGGCCAGGATCTCTTCGACTACGACGAGACGCGCGAGCTGGCCAGGCTGGGACGGGTCGTGGCCGCGGAGGGCGGGCCCGATGCGCGGTGACGGCCGCTCCCGGCGGGTCGCCGTGGTGCCGGACGCGTACCTGAACCCGGCCCCTGGCGCCGCCGACCGCCTGGCCGAGCTCGCCGAGGGCGGCTGGGGCGTCGTCGCGCTGCCGCAGCCGGGGCTCCCCCGCGACGTCGAGGCGGGGGCGCTGGCAGCCGTCGTCGATCAGCTGGCGGCCTTCCTCGACGACGGCTACGAGGTGGCGCTGGCCGAACCGGACGATCGGGCGGCGCGGCGGCTGGTCGAGCTGCTCGCCGCCGACGGCCGCCGGATCGAAGCGGGGGCGAGCCCATGAGCGTTCGCGAAGGCGGGTGCGCGTGCGGCGCCGTCCGCTACCGGCTGGCGTCGGATCCCCTCTTCGTTCACTGCTGCCACTGCCTGAACTGCCAGCGCCAGACCGGCAGCGCGTTCGTCATCAACCTGCTGATCGAGGCCGACCGGGTCGAGCTCGTCTCCGGCGACCCGCGGCCCGTGGACGTTCCCCGCGACGAC
>Ga0075425_100001171_pt1 | contig 25464 bp, 21 predicted proteins | sample SoiMethybrSBSTD4_FD_75300 | JGI IMG/M metagenome (GOLD analysis project Ga0075425, IMG submission 75300) | Bulk soil microbial communities from a Populus tree surrounding site in Tennessee, USA - Soil MetaG P. TD hybrid SBSTD4 | ecosystem: Environmental > Terrestrial > Soil > Tree plantation...
GCGCAGATCATGAACCTGCTCGTCGATCTGCAGCGGGAGTACGGCGTCAGCTATCTCCTGATCGCCCACCACCTGGCGACGACCCGCTACATGGCCCACGAGGTCGCGGTGATGTACCTGGGCAAGATCGTCGAGCGCGCTCGCACGAAGACGCTCTTCGAGAATCCCCTGCACCCGTACACGAAGGCGCTCTTCTCGGCCGCCCTTCCGGCGCATCCCGACGTCGTGCGGCAGGAGATCATCCTGCCGGGCGAGGTCCCGTCGCCGATCAATCCGCCGTCAGGCTGTCGCTTCCATCCCCGGTGCAGCTACGCAATGCCGCAGTGCTCCGAGATCGTGCCGGAGGAGAAGACACTCGCCAGCGGTCACACCGTGGCGTGTCATCTGTATTGATAGTGATGGGGGGCCGCGACGGGCTTCCCTGTCACCTGAGGGTGACCCTCCTCTAACCTTCCCTTCAGTACGATCCCAGACGTCGACCTGTCCGGCTTGCCGCTGCCCCTTGGCATCCACGTGATGCGCCGGGACCTGAGCGAGGACCTCCACCGCGCTCTCTCGCAGGCGGCTCCGAGACTCGATCGCGTGGGCTCACGCGATCGTCGACGAGGCCCTCCGAGTACGCGATGCGCTACGGGCGCGGGATCGACAAGGAGACGTGCCGCCGGTTCGTCCTGATGTACGTCAACGACTTCACGCTGGCCCTTGGCCGCGACGGTCGCGCGCCGTCGAGCGCCTGTTCGGGATGGCCCACGCCAAGGGACTGATCCCCGCGATTCAGCCGATCGATGCGGTTTTGAACTGAACCGAAGCTACGAGGTTGCGGCGTGGACCGGCGCCAGCGCGAGCGAGACGGCGTCGTCGAGCGGCAGCCCACAACCGGCGGCACGACCGCGTTCGAACGCCGCCCCGGCCGCTTCGCGAATCCGAATTTCGCACGCTTGACGGTGGCGGCGCCAGCCGCCGAGCGGCGCACCCGCGTCCTCGTTCTCGATCGCGCCCCAGAGACGACCGGCGCGCTCCAGCTGCCCGCGCTCGGCGGCGACCCTGGCGAGGAGACCGACGCCGAACACGAGGCCGCCGCGGTCCCGCATCTGATGAGCGAGCGCGAGCGACTCCCGGGCGCGCGTCTCACCCTCATCGACGCGGCCGGAATTCAATGCGAGCTGTGCAAGCTCCGCGAGCATTCCGCTCTCCCACCAGGCAACGGCGACCTCGCGGGAGAGGGCCACGCTCTCCGTGAGCAGCTCGTAGGCGCGACCTTCGTCGTCGGCATCACGAGCGATCGCGCCGAGCGTTCCGACGGTCTGCGTCAGGCCCCACCGATTGTCGTTTCGCTGATGGATGGCGTGGCTCGCCTCGACGAGCTCGCGCGCGCGCCCCAGCTCGCGCCGCCTCATCGCCTGAATGCCCAGCCGGTGGAGGAGCACGGCGCGACCGCGCTCGTCCCCAAGCTGCTCGAAGAGCGCGAGGCTCTGCTCGTATAGCCGCTCGGCCGCCTCGTCGTCGCCGGCGATGTCCGTGCAGCCTCCATACGCTCGCAACGCATTGGCACGAATCTCAGGCGCGACGGATTTGAGCTCGGGGCGTTTCAGCAGGCGCGCGAACCATCGCATGCCCTCGCGCGGGTCCTGCATGATCCAGAACCACTCGACCGCGGTTGCGATGGCGAGGCCGAGCTCGTGCGCGCCACTGACGACCGCCCAGGTAAGGGCGCCGCGAACGTTGTCCTGTTCGCCGACCGCGATGTCGTGGCGCATCTGCTTCCCTACAACGAGCTTGCCGGCGTCGAGATTTGCGCCCTCGGCGACGGCCAGGAAGTATTTGGCGTGGCGCCGACGGAAGTCCTCGGCCTCTGGCGATTCGTCGAGTCGCTCGACCGCGTACTCGCGGATCGTGTCGAGCATGCCCAGGCGTCCGCTGCCCCAGCGGCAGACGAGGCTCTTCTCGACGAGCGACTCGAGCGTGTCGAGGTCGATGTCGCAGACGGCCTCGGCCGCCTCGAGCGAGAAGCTGCCTGGGAACACCGCGACCCGCCGGAAGAGCCGCTGTTCGTTGGGCTCGAGTAGCTCGTAGCTCCATTGGATCGTGGCGTGCAGCGTTCGTTGCCTGGCCGGAGCGCTGCGGGAGCGCGAGGTGAGCAGCGACAGCCGCCGTCCAAGCCGCGCCAGCAGCTCGTCTGGCTCGAGCAGCGCGACACGGGCCGCCGCGAGCTCGATCGCGAGCGGCAGACCGTCGAGCCGTCGGCAGATTTCGCCAACCGCCGCTGTCGGCCGGAACCCCGGGGCGATCGCGCTGGCGCGCTCGAGGAAGAGGATGGCGGCGTCGTGCTCGGGCAACGGCTCGACCGGATACCGCCGCTCGGAGTCGAGGTGCAGCGGCTCGCGGCTCGTGATCAGCACCTTCGCGTTGGGCGTGCCGGCGAGGAGCGACGAGACGACCGGCGCGGCCTCCACGACCTGCTCGAAGTTGTCGAGGAGAACGAGTAGACGCTTGCCCGCCACGTGGGCGATCAGCTCATCGTCGGCGCCGACCGCGGTGCCGATCGCCCGCTCGACGAGCACGGGGTCGCGGAGCGACTGCAACGGCACCCAGAAGACGCCGTCGGGGAACTGCTCGACTGCCTCGGCCGCGATCTGAATCGCCAGGCGCGTCTTGCCGCTCCCACCGGGCCCGGTCAGCGTCAGCAGGCGATGCGAGCCAATCAGCCTCCCGGCCTCGGCGAGCTCTCGTTTCCGGCCCACGAGCGGCGACGACTGGATCGGCAGGTTCGTCTGGTGGAGCGTCTTGAGTGATGGGAACGTCTCGCCGCCAAGTTGGTACAGCCGCTGCCCCGCGCCCATGTCTTTGAGGCGGTGTTCACCCAGGTCGCACAGCTCCACGGTCGAGTCGAGCAGCTTCCGCGTCGTCTCCGAGAGGAGAACCTGGCCGCCGTGGCCGGCGCCCATGATCCGCGCCGCTCGGTGCACGTCGACGCCGACGTATCCCTCGTCGGTTACGACCGGCTCACCCGTGTGGATACCGATCCGCACCCGCACGGGGCCGCTGGCGAACGCTCGCTGGACTTGCTCTGCGGTGGCGACCGCGTCGCTCGCCCGACCAAACGCGACGAAGAACGCGTCGCCCTGCGAGTCGACCTCGACCCCACCATGCCGCGAGAAGGAATCGCGCAACACTCGACGGTGCTCTGCGAGCAGATCCGCATATCGCTCGCCGAACTCGTGCAGCAGCCGGGTCGAACCCTCGATATCCGTCAGCAGGAACGTGACGGTGCCGGAGGGGAGATCCTGCCGCATCCGCGCCATCATGCGCCAAAAGGCGGCCCATTTCCAATGTCGCTTGAGGATGTCGTACTCGGTGGTGCGCATCTTTCGGCGACAAGGTCGTAGACCCGTGCGTCGGACGGTCAGGGCGGCTGGTCGTTCAAGGACGAGGAAGACTTCTCAGGCCGATCGTGGGCAGGCGGGCGAAAGCAGCCCCCTAGCCCCCCACGCTCGGAGACGGCCCGGCCAAGCCGGGCCGCCCCTCGAATTCGCGTTCGGGTTGGGCGACCTCGAAGGGCCGCGGTAGCCGTGGCGTCCCTCGATAGCGGCTACTTGCAGGGCTTCGCGTCTTTACACGCCTTGATGAGCCACGTGTGACCGATGTCGCCCCCGTCCCAGCCCGAGAACGGCCAGTCGGCCACGATCTTCGGGTCAACGACAACTTCGATGAAGACGTCGAAGAGCGGGATGGTTTCGAAGTTCTCGAACTTGTAGTTGCCGATCTTGCGAAGCTGCGCGTCCCGGGCCTTCGGATCGGTGATCTGCAGCAGGTCTTCCCACATCTTGTAGATCTCGTCGGTCTGGAAGATGTGCCCGATCCCCTTACCGACGTTGAACACGGCGAGCTGCGGCTCGACCGCCTTCTTCGACGGCGGAACGGCCCAGAGATACCCGTGCGCCTCGCGCCTCTGTAGCTTGGGACGCACGGCCGCCACCCAGTCGGCCTCTTCCAGCGCGATGTCGATGCCCACCTCGCGCAGCTGAGAAGCCACGGCCTCCATGACCGCGATCATTTCAGGCGCGCCGGCGAACGGATAGAGCCACGCCTTGGCTTTGAAGCCGTTGGGATATCCCGCCTCCGCGAGCAGTCGCTTCGCTGCCGCCGGGTCGTAGCCGTACATCTCCGGGAATCGCTTCTCCCAACTCGGGTCCCACCCTTCGAGCCCCGGGTAGAAGCCGTGCACGTACATCGGGCTCGCTCGGTTCTTGTAGAGAGCCCGGAGCAGCTCCTTACGATTGATCGCCTTGTTCATGGCCTGCCGAACTTTGACGTTCGTCCACGGCAGCTTGAGGTCCAGCTTCCCCGCGGTGCCACCGTACTCCGTGTAACGTCCGGTGGCCTTGTCCTCGGTGCCGAAGTAGAGCCCACCGAAATTGATCTGCATCTGCTGCGCAGTATCCCGGCTTCGGATGAGCTTGTACCCCTTGGCGACCAGCTCGTCGGTGAGATCTTTGTTCACTTCGGTGAGATGCGTCTCGCCGGTGATCAGCTGGGCGAAGCGCGTGGGCTCCTCGAGCGTCCACGTCATCTTGATTTCCTTCCAGTCGACGACGCCGTGCTTCCAGTGCGGCGCGGGGGCCCGCTCGTAGAGGACGTAGCGCCCGAGCTGTCGCTCTTTGAAGATGTATGGGCCCGTCCCGGCCGGCCTCTTCTCGTAGCCCATTTCGCCTTCGGCGTCCCATTGCTTCTTGCTGAAGATCATGACGTTCGACGCGCTCGAGTAGTAGAACGGCATGTCGAGACAGACGACTTTGCAGTGCATGGTGATCTCGTGGGGATTGACCACCTCGATCTTCTGCACCTGACAGATACCGGCTCGGTAGCCGGTGACCGGCGGGTCCTTGCGGCCGGGGTAGTTCGGCTCACACCAGAGCGCGTGGGTGTGCACCACGTCCTGCGCCGTGAACTCGCCGTAGCCGTGATGGAACTGGACGCCCTTGTGCAGCTTCACCCGCCAGGACCGGCCGTTGGGACCCGGCGTCCAGCTATCCGCCAGCCAGGGTTTGTAGTGGCCCGACGGGTCGACCTCGATGAGCCACTCTTGCATCGGGTCGTGCTGGATGTTGTGATCGGCCGTCCCGTTGATCCAGGGCCGCACGTAGTCCAGGTATGGGGTGATCAACCCCATCACCAGGCGCTCCACCTTGGGCTTCCCCGGCGTTTGCGCCCCGGCCGTCGTGGCGGCGAGCAGGAGGAGGATCGGAATCAGCGGGAGGGAGCGGAGCTTGCGAATGCGTTCTTGTGCCATGGCTCGATGCCTCCAGATTCCTCAGGTTGAAGGTCCTCGAGAGATGGCCGAGACGCTGGGACAGACACGCTCCGATGTCAACAAGTTTCACTACGGCGAGTGCTAACGGCGCTCGAGTCGACGAGCCCCCGAACCGTCGACACGTCGCTCTAATGTCTGGTCGCGCCGCGGCCGCGGACGAGCGGGATCGCGACCGGCGCGATCACCGCGAGCGCCGCGATCGCGTTGAGGGCGAACGCGCGCGGGGCGCCGAGCGTGCCCGCGAGGGCGCCGATCGCCAGCGTGCCGAGCGGCTGGGTGCCGATGCACGCGGAGAGGATGCCCATCGCACCGCCGCGCGCGTGCGCCGGCGCCGACAGCAGTACGAGCGTGCTCTGCATCGCCGAGAAGCCGGATTCCGCGATGCCCATGGCGATCATCAGCGCCACGCTCACCGCCAGCGACCGTGACGCCGAGAAGGCGCCGAGAGCGAACGGCGCGACGAGTACGGCCGTCGCGAACAGCCGGCCGTGCGGGAGACTGCCGCGGTGCGCGGCGATGGCCAAGGCACCGGCCAGCGCCCCGACGCCGTCGGCGGCGACGAGCAGGCCGAGCGTGCGCGGCCCGCCGGCGAGGACGTCCTGCGCGAACACGGACATGAGCTGCTGGTACGGGAAGAGCAGCATGTTCATCGCTATCGTGATGAGCAGGACCGCGCGCGCGACCGGGCTGGCCCATGCGGCGGCGAGGCCGCTCGCGAGCGTGGCGAGGATCGGCGCCGGGTGCGACGCCGGCGCCCCCTCGATCCGATGGCGAAGACCAAGCGCCGCCGCGAGACCGACGGCGAACGCGGCAACCATCACCGCGTAGCATGCGGCGGGCCCGAGGCTCGCCAGGCATGCGCCGGCGATGACCGGGCCCACCATCTTCGCGATCTGCATCGACACCGTCTCGAGTGACACGGCCTGCGCCACCCGCGAGGCGCCGAGAATGCTGAAGAGCGCCGTCCGCCGGGCGGGGAAGTCGAGGCTCCAGAGGAAGCCGAATCCGCTTTCGAGCGCCACGAGCGGCCAGTACGCGGCGGCATCGACCGCGAACATCGCAAGCAAGGCCAGCGCGATGACGGCGCCGCCGGCCTGCGTGACGAGCAGCAGGTGCGCGCGCGATACGCGATCGGCGACGATGCCGGCGAATGGGCCGAGCACCATCATCGGCGCCGACCGGGCGAACGCGGCAACGGCGACCATAAACGGCGAGCCCGTCATCTGGAGCGCGATCCAGCTGACCGTGACGAGATCCATCCATCGCGCCATGCTGCTGCAGAGGCCGGACACCCAGAGGCGCCGATAGGCCGGATCTCGGAGGACGCTCACGGTCCCGTACAGGGTATCTCGTCCGGCCTTGTAGCAGAACGATGCGCGTCACTTTCCTCCCCTCGTTTGCTGTATGCTCCCCCCCGCACGCATTCCCGCCGCCGGCGGCGAAAGGGGAACACCATGGCGTTTTACGAGAAGGGTAACGTCCGCATCCACTACCAGGAGGCCGGCTCCGGCTTTCCGCTGTTCATCATCCCCGGCGGAGGCCAGAACTCGACCATCGGCTTCATGTCGGACCGGGCGCCGTTCAACGCGATCACGGAATTCCAGGACGAGTACCGCTGTATCACGGCCGACCTGCGCAACGCGCCGAGCGGCCAGTCCTCCGGGCCGCTCGAAATCGATCGGCCGTGGGACTCCTATGCCGACGACCACCTCGGCTTGATGGATCACCTGGGCATCCGCCGCTTCATGGTGATCGGCTACTGTATCGGCGGCCCGTTCATCTGGAAGCTGATCGAGCGCGCGCCGGAGCGCATCGTCGCCGCGGTCGTCTCGCAACCCGTCGGCTTCCGCCGGGAATCGAACCCCATGTATTCCAACAGTATGGAGACGTGGGGGCCGGCGCTGGTCAAGCAGCGGTCTGATTTAACCATGGAGATGATCGATAAGTTCCTGACCCAGATGTACGTCACGAACGCCGATTTCGTGTTCAGCGTGACGCGCGACGTGGTCCAGGGCTGCCAGTCGCCTGTGCTGATCATGCCGGACGAAACGCCTTCGCACCCCTACGAGCCCGCCATCGAGTCGGCGATGCTGGCCCCGAAATCCGAGCTGACCTTCTTCCCGTGGAAGGACACGAAGGAGAAGATCCCGCTCGCGGTGCGGCATGTTCGCACGTTCCTCAAGGCGAACCGGCCCTAATCCATGCCGTTCGGATGGGGCATCGTCAGCACGGGTAAGCATCCAGACGTCAAGATCGCGCCGGCGATCGCCGGGGCTGACGGCGGCGAGCTTGCCGCGGTCTACAGCCGCGATCGGCAGCGCGCAGAGGTGTTCGCGCAGAAGCACGGCGCACGGGCCGCGTACAGTCAGCTCGGCGAGCTTCTCAAGGACTCGCGTGTCGACGGCGTCTTCGTGGCCTCGCCGAACGCCTTGCATGCCGAGCACGTCGTCCAGGCGGCCGAAGCCGGAAAGCACGTGCTGTGCGAGAAACCGATGGCCACGACGATCGCCGACGCGATGCGAATGGTGCAGGCGTGCCGCCGCGCTCGTGTCACGCTCGGTGTGGCTTTCAACTTGCGCCAGCACCCGGCCTATATCCGCGCGCGCGAGCTCGTCGCGGCCGGGGCGCTGGGGCGCATCGTGCTCGCCCAGGCGCAGTGGGCGTTCGGCGTGCGCGGCCGCGACGGCTCGCCGCCGCGCACGGAGCTGACGCAGTGGTGGGACACGCCGGAGCTGATCGGCGGCGCGTCGACGATGATGGGCACCGGCGTGCACTCGGTCGACCTGCTGCGCTTCGTGCTCGGCGCCGAGGTGGATGAGATCACGGCCGTCACCGATGGCCAGACGACCGCGCGCCCCCTCGAGCAGCTCGCCTGCCTCACCCTGCGCTTCGGGAACGGCACGCTCGGCCAGGTGGTCGCGAGCCGCCTGCTGCCGGACTCGCGCAACGACTTCCGCGTGTACGGAATCACCGGGCTCATCGCCGGACACCACTCGCTGTGGGAAGCGCGGACGGGCCGCTTCGAGATCACCAGCGACACCGTCAACGAGTCCGCCGACTACCCGGAAGCGTTGCTGCCGAACTACGTGGCCGAGATCGAGGACTTCCAGCGCGCCGTCGCCACCGGCAGCCAGCCGGCCGCGACGGGCCTGGACGGGCTGCGGGTCGTCGAGGTCACGCTGGCAATGATCGAGTCCGCGCGCACGCGCCGCAGCGTGAAGATCGAGCGCGTCGAGCCGTAGCGCGCGAGCTCAGTGAGATGAAGCTCACCGATCGCAACGTTCAGATCCCACCTGGGAGGACATCATGCTGAGAGCCTTGTCCCTGTTCGTGGTCGGCGTGTGCGCCAACGTTCTCGTCGGCCTGGCGGCGTTTGCGCAAGCGCCCGCCGACGTCACGCTCACACGCATCGACTGCGGCACCGGCGCCCAGCCGACGGACGTCGGCCAGCGCTTCAGCGACACGTTCGCGTACAAGGATCTCAAGCTGACCTTCACGTTCAGCTGCTACCTGATCAAGCACGGCGGCGAATATATGGTGTGGGACACCGGCTTCGCGCCCGGCACAAATCCCAACGCACCGAAAGTCGGCATCGTCGATCGTCTCAAGGAGCTCCAGGTCACGCCCGAGCAGGTCAAGTTCGTCGGCATCAGTCACTTCCACGGCGACCATACCGGCCAGCTCGCGCCGTTCACAAACGCGACCCTGCTCATCGGCAAGGGCGACTGGGACGGGATCACCGCGCCGACGCCGATGCAGGGCGCCAATGTCGCGGGCTTCAAGAGCTGGATCGATGAAAAGAGGAAGGTCGAGCCGCTCACCGTGGACAAGGACGTGTTCGGCGACGGCAGCGTGATCGTCCTCAGGACGCCGGGGCACACGCCGGGCCATAGCTGCCTGCTGGTCAGGCTGAAGGAAATGGGTCCGGTCTTGCTCAGCGGCGACGCGGCCCACTTCCGCGAGAACTATGAAAGTGCCGGCGTGCCGAGCTTCAACTTCGACCGCGCCGCGACGGTGGCCTCGATCGAGCGCATGAAGCAGATCGCCGCAAATCTCAAAGCTACGGTCGTCATTCAGCACGACATGCGGGACATTGGGAAGCTGCCGGCGTTTCCGGCTGCGGCAAAGTAATGACGGCGCTGAAGCCGCTCTAGCGGCTCGTCGTGCCGCTGCCGCGGACGAGCGGCATCGCGATCCGGGCGATCACCGAAAGCGCCACGATCGCGTTGACGCTCGGCGGAAGAAGCCACTCGGTGAGGACCATGTGCGGCCCCGAGTTCTCCACACTGGTGCCTCATTATCGGCGACCGGACGCGTCGAGCAAGGAGACGCTCATGGCCAGAACGGTTAGCGTGCGGTGGATCAAAGGGATGAAGGCGGAGGCCACGATCGGGCCGCATCGCGTGGTGCTCGACGCGCCGGCGGAAGCGGGCGGCGGTGATGAAGGGCCGTCACCGGCCGAGATGCTGCTTGGCGCCATCGGGGCCTGAAAGCTGTCGAACGTTCGGCGGTTCGCCGAACGACAGCAATGGCCACTCAGCCGATTCGAGTCGCGCCTGAGCGCTACCGAAGCCCAGGGACGGATCACTGGCATCGACGCCGAGATCATCGTGACCGGATCGCTCGACGACGCGCAGATCGCGAAGCTGCGCGAGGCCGCGGAGAACTGCCGCATCAGTCGCGCGCTGAACGTGCCGGTGGCGTTGCGAGTGACCGTGGCGATCTAGGGCGTGCGCCAGGCGCCACGGGCGGGACGCGGCAGCCCGAGGTTCTCCCGTAGGGTGGTGCCGGCGTACTCGCCCTGAAAGAGACCGCGGCGCTGCAGCTCGGGCACGACCAGGCGCGTGAAGTCCTCGTAGGCTCCAGGCATGTGCGTGGCGGCCAGCACGAAGCCGTCGCACCCCTCGCCCACGAACCATTCCTCCAGGCCGTCCGCCACGTCCTTCGGCGTGCCCGCCAGCACCGGCAGCTCACGCACGGTGCCCCGTCGGCTGAACTCGATGAAGTCGCGTGTGGTGGGGTTCGCCTTGCCCGTCATCCGTACCACGCGATCGCGTAAGGCCTGCAGGCCGGTCAGCGAAGCCATGTCGGCGTCCGAGAACGGCTCGTCCATCCCGCGCGAAGCGAAGTCGAAGTTGAGCACTTCTGAGAGCAGCACGACCGAGTCGAGCGGGTGCGCGAGGCCCTCGATGTAGGCCAGCTTGTCCTCGGCCATCGTCTTCGTCTCGCCCACCACGCAGTAGACCGCCGGCGTGATCTTCACGTGGTTGGGGTCGCGCCCGAGGCGGGCGACCTCGGCCTTGAGGCTCCGGTAGCCTCGCTGGGCGAGCTCGAGGGTGGGCACGATGACGAACACCAGCTCCCCCCAGCGCGCGGCGAAGCGCTGGCCTCGACCGCTCTGCCCCGCCTGGATGATGACGGGATGGCCCTGTGGCGTGCGCGGCACCGTGAACGGCCCGCGCGTGCGCAGCCATGGACCATCGTGGGCCAAACGGTGCACCTTCGCCGGGTCGGCGAAGACGCCGCGCTCGCGGTCGAGCACGATGGCATCGTCCTCCCACGTGTCCCAGTGGCCGAGCACGACCTCCATGAACTCGTCGGCGCGGTCGTAACGCGTGTCGTGCTCAGGGTGCGACAGCTGGCCGAAGTTGGCGGCCTCGGAGTCGTTGAGCGAGGTGACCACATTCCACGCGGCGCGCCCACCCACCATGTGGTCCAGAGTGGCGAAGACACGCGCTACGTGAAACGGCTCGTAGTACGTGGTCGAGTAGGTGCCGCCGACTCCCAGGTGACGGGTCGCGAGCCCCATGGCCGTAAGCATGGGGATGAGGTCCATTTTGACCGCGCGGATGCCGTGACGCACGGCTTCGGCGTAGTCATTGCCGTAGCGGTCGGGCATCGCCAGGCGGTCGTCGAAGAATGCCAGGTGGAACCGGCCGGCCTCGAGCGTACGCGCAATGCGCTGGTAGTAGTCGGCGGTGAGGAAGTCCTGCGTCGTCTCGGCGTGGCGCCACGACGCCGGGTAGTTGGAACAGTTCTGCGCCTGCAGGAAGGCGACCATCACCATCTGACGCTGCGGCTTGGTGTCGTTCGGCATGCCCCATCATCCCTCATCGCGTCCCCGGAGAGAATCCGTAGACAGAGCACGAGAGCGACGGCGAGACCGCGTGGCACGCTGACCTCCGTGCGGCTTCGCGTGTTCCCACCGTGGAACATGGTAGGGTCTTCCGGGTACCGCTTGACGTGAATGCATCCCGGCCAGAGACTGTATTGAGGGTTGTTCGAACACTTCGCGCACGTTTCGCTGCTACAGGCGCATCCTCATCTGCTCTTAACAACAATACGCGCTCAACAGCGCGTTGCCAGGGCATCGCGGCGGAATGGGACGTGCATTGCCAATAGCAATGCGCGTGCTCGACGTGAAACCCTCAAAATGGGGAGAGGCTTGAAATGCTCGCGATGAGACCGCGCAATCTACTTACGTCCGTCGTGAGTGCGGGCGCAATCGTCATCGTCGCCATCCATGGCGCACATGCCGGCGGGCCGACCGAGGAGCTCCGCGGACGCGTGGATCAAGTGATCCGGATCCTTCAACGCCCCGACCTCCAGGGCGAGAGCAAGACGAACGACCGTCGGACGGCAGTTCGTAAGGTGGCCAATGAGATATTCGACTTCCAGGAGACCGCCAAGCGGAGCCTGGGACGGCACTGGCAAGCGCGTACTCCGGCCGAGCGCGACGAATTCACTGCCATCTTCGCCGACCTGATCGAGCAGGCGTACATCTCCAAGATCGACCGTTACAGCGGCGAGAACGTGAAATACGTCGGCGAGTCAATCGATGGCGATCAAGCGACCGTCCGTACCAAGATTCTCGCCAAGCAGGGCTCCGAACTGCCAGTCGACTATCGAATGCTGCGACAAGGAAGCCAATGGCGCGTCTACGACGTCATCATCGAAGGCGTCAGTTTGACCGACAACTACCGCACGCAGTTCAACAAGATCATCCAGACGTCCTCCTTCGAGGATCTGATCGCCAAGCTGAGGGCCAAGGAGTTCTCGGCACCCCAGGGCGCAAAAGCGAAACGAGGATAAGCGGCATCGGAAAGTAGTTTGTTCCTCCGATCTCCTCGACTAGACTAGCGGAGCGATAGACTTTCTATCGGCATGCCTCGGGGAGTTCGCTATGAGCCGGATGGTCGCGGTCTTCATGCTCGCCATCGCTCAAATTGCTCCCTTCCTGCCGGTTCCTGCTCTTGCGGCACCTAACGACTTCCGCGTGGTCTCTGGAACGCTCCTCCACCCGGCGAGGCTCGGCCCCGACACGACCGTGGCGGTGCTCAAGGGCGACGAGGGGACCGTGTGGCACGCCGACCTCCGTGCGGTTTCGCGTATTCCTACGGTGGAACGTGGGGCTGCGTTGACCTTGGTCGGCTTCGAAGGGTCTCGTCCTGATCAGCTCGCGGCCCAGGTGATCTACCCGCCGGAAGGGGCGCCCGCGCCGGTCGATGCTCCGCCGGTAGATGCACCTCTGGTGCGGTCCGAACGCATCCACGGCCGCATTGAATCGCTGACCGGCGCCACGGTGGTCGTCCGGGTGACCGACGGCAAAGGGGTCGCTTTCCTGTTACGCGGTATCAGCGCCAAGACCCGAGCACTGTTGCAGCGCGGGGACATGGTGACGGTGTTTGGCCGCTCCGCCGAAACCGACTTTGTAGTGACCGGCATCATCCAGAGCCAGGACTGACTCTCGACTACAATCGTCTTGGTACCACCGGCAAGCGGTGCGCTCGCGCATGCCGCTGCCTTGGTGCGTGAGTTGCTGTTCAGCTAGACTCCCGGCAGCCATCCTCGACCGAGGTGCCCATGTGGCCTATCGGGCTCGCTCGCGCGTCCATGTGATGGACCGACGAAGGTTCCTCTGTGGGGTCACGCTTTGGACGTTGACCGGGCAGTTCGCTGCCGAGGCACAGCAGCCGGGGAAGGTGCCGAGGGTTGGTTATCTGACGATGCTCTCCCGGTCCGACCCAACGATTAGACCTCTTCGCAATGCATTCCAGGAGGGGCTGCGTGAGCTCGGTTATATCGAAGGCCAAACCATCATTATCGAGTGGCGGTTCGCCGACGGGAGCCGCGAGCGACTTCCCGGCCTCGCGGCCGAGTTAGTGCGCCTCAAGGTCGACCTCATCGTTGCCGAAACAACCCCTGCGGCTCGAGCCGCCACGCAGGCGACTGCCACGATTCCCATTGTCTTTAACCCCATCGCAGATCCGGTTGGTGAGGGGTTTGTTGCGAACCTGGCGCGACCAGGCGGGAATGCCACGGGGTTAACCCAGCAGTCTCCAGAACTGAGCGGCAAGCGGCTCGAGCTTCTTGTAGGAGACGTCTCTCGGGCAACACGCGTCGGGGTTCTCGCGCATTCCGGCGTCCCCAGCGAAAAGGCGGTAAGGGGCATGTTCGAGCACACCGAGACCGCGGCCCGAGCCTTGGGCGTGCAACTGCGACGCTTGGAAGTGCAAGATCCACGTGGTCTCGACAGGCCATTCGCCGCGATGTCCCGCGAGAAGGTCGGCGCTCTCATCGTGTTGCCGAGCCCGATGTTTCTTAGTGAGCGACGACTCATCGTGGAGCTCGCGGCCAAGAACCGGCTGCCCGCGATGTTCTCGTTGAGCGAATTCGCGGAAGCCGGAGGCCTCATGTCATATGGACCGAAGTTCCCCGAGCTGTGGCGGCGCGCGGCTGCGTATGTGGATAAGATCCTCAAGGGCGCCAAGCCCGCCGACCTGCCTGTGGAGCAGCCGACGAAGTTCGAGTTCGTCATCAACCTCAAGACCGCCAGGGCGCTCGGCCTCACGATCCCGCAGTCGATACTGGGGCGGGCGGATCAGGTGATCGAGTGATCATGAGCGCGGCGCTCACCCGCGCAGCGATGAAAATGGGCTGGACGATAGCCAGCACGGGGTGTTCATGATTTCGCGGATTTACCGATCTATTTTCTGAGCAGTACCTCCTCGCGCGTCCCGCAGATCACGATCTCCGCGCCAAGCTCGAGGAACCGGGTCCCCAGGCTCTTGCCGATGCCCGATCCCCGACCGGTGATGAGAATCTTCTTCCCTGCCAGTACTCTCGCGGAAAACATTCTCAGATCTCCCGTGTCAGCGTCGCGTCCGCGGCGATGTCTCAGGGGCAGACCCGAAGGCAGTCGCCAGCTCGTCGAGACGCTGCCTCGTCCCCGTCGCCGCCCGCTTCCGTAACCAGCGACGTCGGCCGTTGACGTCCGCGCCCAGAAACTTCACCCACTCGGCCGGTGAGGTCTGCACCGTGACATCGGCCGCACCCTCACCGCGCTGCCGCGACCACCGTGCGCCATCGAAGCGAATCGTGTAGCTCCGATCGTCGCCAAATCGAATAGCCCAGACGGTGGGGCGCGCAACGCGGACCCGTCGGTGCCCGAGGTAGCGCACGGTCGCATCGATCGCGCGGCCGGGATGGATCACTTCGGCGGCGCGGGGCTCTCCGATCGCATGATCCATACCCCATACGACCAGCGCATCGATCACCGACGACAGCGCCTCACCTTTGGGCGTCAGGCGATACCAGCCCTCGCGATCGCCGTCGGTCTCGCGGATGACGATCGCGTCCGCCTCGAGCGCACGGAGACGTGCGGTCAGCCATTTCGGCGTGATGCCGAGGGAGCGCCGTAGCTCGCTGAAGCGGCGTGGACCAGCCAGAAGATCACGTACGATCAACAACGACCATCGTTCCCCGATGGTCTCCAGAGCGCGCGCCGCGGGGCAGAAGTGATGATAGCGACGCGTCGACCGGGAGGCCGTTGACCGCATGGTATCCCGAGTATACACTCTGGTATCTAAAAGATACCCATGCGGAGGAGCCGATAATGAAGACAACCACCGAACGCAGTGTCGAGTGGAGAGCGACGGCGTGCATCCTCTGCGAGTGCAATTGCGGCATTCTCGTGAAGCTTGGCGGCGAGGATGGGCGTCGCTTCGAGCAGATCCGCGGAGACAAGGCTCATCCCGCGTCGAAAGGCTATACCTGCCAGAAGGCGCTACGCCTCGACCACTACCAGAACGGCCGGGGTGAGCGCGTGCTTAACCCGCTCCGGCGCCGCGCGGACGGCTCGTTCGAGGAAATCGAATGGGACACCGCCATCGCCGAGGTCGCCGCGCGGCTCGCGGCGGTGCGCGACACCTACGGCGGCGAGAGCATCCTCTATTACGGCGGCGGCGGTCAGGGAAATCATCTCGGGGGCTTCTACGGCACCGCGACGATGCGAGCATTCGGCTCGAAGTTTCGGTCGAGTGCGATCGCACAGGAGAAGACCGGCGAAGCGTGGGTCAACGGCTTGATGCTCGGCATCCCGGTGCGCGGCGATTTCGAGCATTGCGAAGTGGCCGTCTTCATCGGCAAGAATCCATGGCAGTCGCACAGCTTCCCGCACGCGCGCCTCACGCTACGCAACATCGCCAAGGATCCGCGGCGCTCGATCATCGTCATCGATCCGCGCCGCACCGAGACGGCGGAGCTGGCCCAGTTCCATCTGCAGGTGCGGCCGGGGCGCGACGCGTGGCTTCTCGCAGCGATGGGTGGGGTCCTCGTCGAAGAAGGCCTCATCGACAGGGCGTGGCTCCACGCCCACGCCTCGGGCGTCGAGGACGTCGTCGCGGGGCTGTCGCAGGTCCCGATCGCGGAGTACTGCCGGATCAGCGGCGTCGAGGAATCACTCGTGCGAGCGGCCGTGCGCCGTATCGCGGGCGCGTCGAGCGTCGCGGTCTTCGAAGATCTCGGCGTCCAGATGAACCGGCACTCCACGCTGGTGAGCTATCTCGAGAAGCTGGTGTGGCTCCTCACCGGCAACCTCGGCAAACCGGGCGCGCAGTATGCGCCGGCCACGTTCGTACCGATCGTGCGCGCGAGTCGCAACGAGCTCGATCCCAACACGGCGCCGCGCAGTCCCGTGGTCGGCGCCCGGATCGTGACGGGCCTGATCCCGTGCAACGTGATCCCCGACGAGATCCTGACGGATCATCCCAAGCGCTATCGGGCGCTCTTCGTCGAGTCCGGCAATCCCGCGCACTCGCTCGCCGACAGTCAGCGGATGCGCGAAGCGATGGCGGCGCTCGACCTGATCGTCGTGGTCGACGTCTTCATGACCGAGACGGCTCGGTTGGCCGATTACGTGCTGCCGGCGGCCACGCAGTTCGAGAAGCACGAGGCGACGTTCTTCAACTTCGAGTTCCCGCACAACGTGTTCCATCTGCGCCGGCCGCTGCTGACGCCGCCCGACGGACCGCTCCCCGAGCCCGAAATTCACGCGCGCCTCGTCGAGGCTGCCGGCGTCTTCAAGGACGAGGAGCTGGAGCCACTCCGAGCCGCGGCGCGTCGTGGACGGCGCGAATTCGCGGCGGCGTTCGCCGAATCGACCAGGACGAATCCACGCCTCCGCGCCGTCGCGCCCGTGATCCTGTATCGCACGCTCGGACCAACGCTGCCGAACGGGGCCGCCGCGGCGGCGGCATTGTGGCCGGTCGCCCATCGGTGCGCCGCGATGAGTCCCGACAGCGTTCGTCGTGCCGGCTTCGGGGAAGGACTCGAGGCGGGTGAACATCTCTTCGATGCGATCATCAGCAGACCGTCCGGCGTCGTGTTCACGGTCGACGACTACGAAGAGACCTGGCGACGCATTCAGACGGACGACGGCCGCGTCAGGCTGAGCATCACGGAGCTACTCGGCGAGCTCGATGCGCTGCGGAACGAAGTGCCCCCCGGTGACGATCCGGCGTGGCCGTTCCTGCTATCCGCCGGCGAGCGGCGCTCGTTCACCGCGAACACGATCATCCGCGATCCAGCATGGCGCAAGATCGAGTCGGACACGGCGCTGCGCGTCTCCCCTGGCGACGCGGCGCGGATCGGCGTGGCTGACGGAGGGCAGGCGCGGCTCACGACGAAGCGCGCGACCGCGATCCTCGCCGTCGCGATCGACGAGGCAATGGCCGCCGGCCACCTCGCCCTGCCGAATGGTCTTGGCCTCGATCATCTCGAGGGTGAGCAGCGCATTCGCACCGGCGTCGGGCCGAACGAGTTCACGGCCAGCGAAGATCGCGATCCGTGGGTCGGCACGCCGTGGCACAAGAGCGTTCCGGCGCGCCTCGAGGCGATTCCGGTCGCGGCCAATCCCGCGCGAGCTCGATGAGCCCCAAGCGATCGAATTGTCGGCACGCGGCGAAGAGACAGGAGCCAGGACATGCGATTTGCGATCGCCATCCCTCAGTTCCGTTCCGACGGTGAATTCGATCCTGCTCGCTTCCGGCCGTACATGGCCCGGGCCGAGGCGCTCGGTTTCGAGAGCGCCTGGACGCTCGAGTCGCCGATCGGCTCGATGCCCTTCCTGAGCCCGCTGCAGATCTTGAGCTACGCGGCCGCCTGCACCGAGCGAATCCGCCTGGGCTGCGCCGTGTTCGTCACGCCGCTGCACAGCCCGGTCCACCTGGCCAAGGACCTGAGCACGCTGGACCAGTTGAGCCGCGGTCGGATCGAGGTTGGCGTAGGCACGGGCGGGCGACACCGAATGTTTTCCGCGTTCCAGGTCGATCCGACCAGTCTGGTGGCCCGGTTCAACGAGGGGCTCCGGCTGATGAAAACACTGTGGACCGAGCCCCGGATCAACTTCGAAGGGCGGTTCTGGCAGTTGAAGAACGCAGCGATGGAGCCCAAACCCTTCCAGAAGCCGCATCCGCCGATCTGGTTTGGCGCCAGCCATCCCGATGCGTTGCGACGTGCCGTCAGGCACGGCAACGGGTTCTTTGGCGCCGGGTCGTCCACCACGAAACAGTTCGCCGAGCACGTGCCGATCGTGAGGCAGGCCCTCACCGAGGCGGGACGCGACGCTGCGAGCTTCAAGATCGGCAAGCGCGTCTACATCGCCGTCGACGATGACGGACAGCGCGCACGTCGGCGAATCGGCGAGACGTTGCACCGCTTCTACCCATTCTTCGAGTTGAGCGGCCTGGAGGCGGTCGCCGTCTACGGGCCACCCGAGGCCTGCGTGCGAGGTCTGCGCGAGGTCGCCGAGGCGGGCGCCGAGCTGATCCTGCTCAACCCCGTCTTCGACGAGGCCGAGCAGATGGAACGCCTGATGGCCGAAGTGGTGCCGAAGCTCTCGTGATGTTACCCGCGAGGCGGGGCGCGCTTTGGTGAGTCTTCGGCTCCACCGAACGCCCTAGCCCCTGGGTTTCATAAGACACCCGCGACCAGCCGGAGCACGTTGTCCACGAGGAAGGGTTTCGTGAGCACAAACCGAACCCCATGGCGCGCGACTTCATTCGGATCCAGTTCGTCACCCCAAGCCGTGATCAACCCAACCGCAACTGTCGGAAACCGGTCTCGGCAAGTGGCGGCCACGTCCCATCCGGACGTCCCCGGCATCGCCGCACTGCTCAAGATGAGATCCACCTGCTCCGTCTGGCATCGGGCCAGTCCTTCGGCCCCATCATGAGCCTCGATCACCACGTACCCGTGCGCTGTGAGGAGATCCTTCAGGACATCGCGTACCGCTGGGTCGTTGTCGATCAGCAGTATGCGACCTTCTCGCTTCACGAGAGGGGCGTCATCGGCGCGCTGGGCGGCCACCTTTTGCGTGATTGGAAGGTTCACCGTGAAGGTGGTACCACCGCCGTGTTCGCTGACGACGTTGATCGTGCCACTGTGACGAGCCGCGATCCCCCAGGCAACCGATAGCCCGAGACCCAGATGCTGCGGACGTTTCGTCGTGAAGAATGGAGCGAAGATCCGGGCGCGAATTTGCTCGGACATCCCATGACCATCGTCGCGAACCGCTACCACCACTCGGCCGCCCTGGCGTTCGAGACGAAAGATCACGCGCCCGCCGTTCGGCATGGCCTCCAGCGCATTCAGCAGCAGATTCGTGAACAGCTGCCGCAGCTCCTTCGAGACGCCTGAGACAGGCGGAAGCCTATCCCCCTCGACACCGACCTCGTACGAGATTCCCCGGCGCTGCGCGTCGCCCCCCCATCGGGCACGCGTCTGATCGACCACATCATGCAAGATGCGCTCGAGATCGACCATCTCGTAAGGCAGCGTGCTACGAGTCTGTGCAAACTCCTGAATTTGTCGGATCAGCGCGGCGCCATTGGTTGTAGCCCGACTGATGATCTCGAGCCCGCGAACAAGCTCTGGATCACTCACCCGTAGAAGCAGCATCTCCGCCCGGCCGAGAATGATCGCCAATATGTTGTTGAACGTATGGGCCACACCACCGGCGAGCTCGCGCAACGCGCCGACGCGCTCGGACTGCACCAATCGCTGTTGCGATCGCTCGATCTCGTTCAGTGCCGTTCGCAGCTCGCTGTAGAGGCGGCTATTTTCCAAAGCAATCGCGGCCTGATCGGCGAAGGCCTGGGCAAGCCGGATCTCATCGCCGGCGAAGACGTAGCCGGCCGTCGTCCGAGCGCCGAGCACGCCGACCACGCGGCCCTGGACGAGCAGGGGCACCGCGAGAAAGGCTCGGGTCCCGGCCTCTCCGACATGCGATCGCAGCTCTGGCGTGAGCGCGAAATCTCGATCCGCAAGTACATCGGACGTGCTGACGGGCCGGCGCTCGTGTGCGGCTCGACCTACGACGCCGTGACCAGGTTGGATCACCGCCGCTCGCACGGCGAAGTCCGCGCCGACATCCCCAGAGACGGCCAGCGCCACGAGGTTCTGCGTCTGGGGGTCCAGGCGATAGAGGACCGAGCCGGTGGTTCCCATCAGCGTCCGGACGCTGTCCACGATACGCTGGCTGACCTCTGTCGCGTCCAGTGACCGTGTGAGAAGCTGCCCCAGTTCGGCGAGGCTCTCAGCCGCCAGGCGGCGTCGCTCGGTTTCTTCGAACAGCCGGGCGTTATTGAGGGCGACGGCCGCCTGATCGGCAAAGGCCTGTAGCAGACCGACATCTCGGGTCGAGAACGCACGCTGCGCTTCATCGCCGACTGCCAGTATGCCGAGCAACGTTCCTGCCACTCGAAGAGGTACGGCCAGCACCGTGCGGATCCCGGACGCTTCTTGCCGCCGTCGAAAATCCTCCGTTGTGAGGATGTCGGGCCCAAGCGGATCACCGATCACGGTGCGCCCCTCGACAATGGCCTTCCCCACGATACCGACGCCAGGCGGAAGAACATGCCCGGGCTCGAACGATTCACGGGTTCGCCCAGCGCTGCCGATGGTGCGGAGCGACCCATCGGATTGCAGCAATCGAAGGACCGAGGCGGGCGCCCGCAACAGTGTGAGGACCGCTTCCGCGATCCGATCGGCTGCCGTCGTCACATCGAGGCTCTCCGTCAGCAGGCGTGCCACCCGCGCGAGCTCCTCGGCTTCGTGGCGGCGGCTCGTCGCTTCGGAATACAGCTGCGCATTGTCGAGCGCGAGCGCGGCATGATCTGTAAAGGCCCGCATCAACGCCAGCTCGCCGTTGTCGATCACGCGATCCGTTCGATCGATGACGACGACGGCCCCGCGTACGCGCTCTTGCACGACGAGTGGCACCGCGAGAAGGGCGCGATCCACAAGGGCCTGCGCTTGAGATCGCATATCCGCTGGCAGCTCGCTTTGCATGTCGAAAAGGAAATCCCGCACCACGATCGACCGTCGTTCACGCATCGCACGGACGGCCACGTCCGTCACGGCGTGGGCCAGGGGCGACTCGACGTCCGCCGCGGCCGTCTCGCCCGAGCTCGCAACGGTAATGACTTCCCCCAAATCAGCATCGAGGCGGAGTAAGACCGCTCCCTGGGATTGATTCAACGCGCGAGCGCCGTCGACGATCCGCTGACCGAGCATCCGAGGATCCAGGGTTTGTGCAAGGACGCGACTCGTCTCCGCCAACGATTCCGCCGCGCGTCGACGCGTCTCGCTCGTCGTGAACAATCGCGCGTTCCGGATCGCGGTCGCCGCCTGACCGGCGAGGGCCTGGATCATTTCCCGCTCTTCGGGAGATGGCGTGGCGCCGGCCGGCAAGTTGACGCTCAGAATCGCAAAGAGCTCGCCCGCGGCGCCAATCGGCGCGCCGTAGTACACCGTCAGGCCGTGCGAGCCGGCCCAATGTCCTTCAAGAGCGCGCGGATCAGCGAGGTAGTCTTCGACAAGCAGCGGCTGTACGGTGTCGGCGACCACGTGCGTGAGACCACGTCCGAAGGGTATGACCGGTATCCGTCCGTCGATCCGGAGGCCGCCCGTGGCGGCGAGCCGATAACCGCCGGCCCTCGGGTCGATCAGTCGAACGCTGCATGCCGCGTCAGGTCGAACGGCGGCGACGGCCGTCGTCAGGGAGTTGAGAACACCTTCGAGATCTAGAGTGCTGGAGACCGGGCGAGCGAGTTCCGCAATCTTGCGAAGACGTTCAATACCGTTCGGCATGAGGTTACCTCCGATCAGGCGAGCAGGGCCGCGGTAGCCGCGAAGCTCGACACCTCAGCGATCACGTCTTCAGACTCTTATAGGAGAGAACTCGCCGCTCCGCAAGACGGGAGGTCCATGATTGCCTTCTTGCGATCAGTGACATCTACTTCACGACCAGCGTGCCCTTCATGTAGGGATGAATCGCACAGAAGTACTGGTAGGTGCCGGGTTTCGTGAAGGTCTGCACGAACGTGTCGTCGTTCACGAGCCCGGCGGAGCTGAAGGCGCCCGTCGCTGACGTGACGGTGTGAGGCTCTTCGTCGTGATTGACCCACGTCACCGTCGTGCCCACTGGAATGGTAAGCATGGACGGACCGTACTTGAATTGCTTGATCCCGATGGTTGGTGCCGTCGCGGCCAGCGCGTGGGCGCCGATGAGTAGCGTCACTACGACGACGGCGACTGTCCCCCGCCGGTACCACGCCAGCGCTCTCGTGTCGTCTTTCATGGTTGTCTTCTCGCCCTCCTCACACGTCCAAACGCTCCGCGACAAGTACCGTTCCATGTAGCGCAGAAGGTTCGAGAGAACCAATCGCGGCGTGTGGAACGAGTGATCCGCGGAAGCGTTGCGAAAGGTAAAAGCCCTGTCGAGCCTTGTTAGCGGGCGATGACGTAAAGGAGGCTACGCATGAGTGAGAGGCTGAGTCTCAGGGAACCCAGCGGAGCGAATCCAGGTTGGTTGGCGGTTCCCCTAGCGGTTTTCGCGCTGATTACGCTCACTGTCGGACTTGTGGCCAGGCAGACGGTTCGTGAGCCCTATGCGACTCCCTTCTTCCATCCGTTGTTCACCGATGTTCTCCAGATGAAGGCGTGGCTGGTGACGGCAGCGGTGGTGCTAGCATGTGGCCAGTTACTGACGGCCGCACGCATTTATGAGTTGCTCCGCTTTCCATCCAAGGGACGCTTCTATCACAGCGTCCATCGCTGGTCGGGGCGGGTGGCGATCCTGTTTACACTTCCGGTGGCTTACCACTGTGTCTTCATGCTGGGGTTCGGTACCCACAGCCCGCGCGTCTTGATTCACTCGCTGCTCGGGTCGGCGCTCTACGGCGTGTTCGTTGCCAAGGTGCTGATCGTTCGATCGACGAGGTTCGCGCCCTGGGTGCTGCCGGTAGCTGGAGGCCTCTTGTTCTCTGTCCTTCTGGGGCTGTGGCTGACTTCCGCGCTGTGGCTCTTTACCGCCGCCTCCTCGGCTTCATGAGTGATACGGACAGACGCTGCTACCTCGTAATCCTCGAGACTCCGCCCGAGCGCTGCCCGCGCCCGGGCGCGACGCGATTTTGATCGTCCGGCTGGTCAGCCAGCCACCTTCATCCTCTCGCGTCCCGCCGGGCGGTATGCCTTGACCGCTGGAATGACCTCGCGAGTCATGAGATCGATGCCGCGGATCGCGGCGTCGTGGGACATGAGACCTTCGCGTCCCCAAAAAGTCATATAGGCGGGGTCGACGAGATCGATGATGTGCTGGAGCTTCTTCACCACCGTGTCCGGGTTGCCGGAGACTATCTGGTACGTGGCGTGGGCGCCCTCGTACGAGAGCGCGGGGCCACCGGGCGTGATGTTGACCGCGCCCGTCCTCGCCTCCTCGCGCCGGCTCGCTCGCGCCGCGCGACTGACATAGCCGGCCGGCTGCAGCCACTGGCGCGGCGCAATTCCGAACGAGGTCCCGAGCTGCCAGTAGAAGTGCCGGCCCTGCTCGTAAGCCTGCTCATCCGTGTCCGCGACGCTCACGCGGATCACGTAGCCGCGGTGCTCCGGCGTCGGCGTGAACCCGGTCTCGAGCGCCACGTCGTCGTAGAGATCGTAGATCTCGTCGATCACGTCGAGCGGCGGCGCGAGGGCGACGTACGGATAGCGATGCTCGGCGGCCCAGCGGACGGATTCCGGGCTCACCACACCGGGGATCCAGATCGGTGGGTGCGGTTTCTGGAGCGGGCGCATCCACGGGTTGACGACCCGATACTCGTAGTGCCGGCCCGACCAGCGGAACGGGCCCGGCGTGGTCCACGCCTTGACGATCACGTCGTGGGCCTCATCGAACCGTTCGCGGTTGTAGGCGGGGTTCGCGTTGGTGGCCAAACTCTCCTGCCCGAGCCCCCGCACGAAGCCGCAGACCACGCGACCGCCGGAGAGGATGTCGATCATCGCGACTTCTTCCGCGACGCGTAGCGGATTGTCGTGGATGGGGAGGACGTTGCCGAGGAAAACGATGCGACCCTTCCGCGTCGCCCGGGCGAGGACGGCGCCGATCACGTTCACGGACGGCATCATGCTGAGCGGATTGTTGTGGTGCTCGTTGATCATGACGCCGTCGAAACCCGTCTCCGTGCAATACAGGAGCTCGTCGAAATACATCGCATAGAGCTCACGCGCCCGCTCGGGACTGAAGTGCTCGTTGGGGAACATGAGGTTGTTGTAGCCGCACCGTCGGGCATCATCTTGCGGATAGGCCGTGTAGCCCATCTCGGTAAAGAAGTAGACTTCCCTGACCATAGCTCCGCCTCCGCGTCGGCTACTGGTCCTTCACCTTCAAGTCTTCCCACGGATAGGCATAACCGGTGGTGATGGTCGGGAAGACGTCCTGCCATTTGTGCGCCGCCACCCGAGGGCCGATCGCGTTGATGAACGCGTGGCGGAACACCGGGACCAGGTAGTAGTTGTCGAGGATCCCGCGCTGGATCTCCTCGGCCAGTTTCTTTCGCTCCGCCGGATTGATCGACCGCTCGTACTGGTCGAACTTGCCATCGAGGTCGGGCACACAGATCCGGTCACGCGAGTTGAAGCCGCCGCATTTGAAAAATGCCTCGTACCAGAATGACCAGCTTCCGGCGATTCTGGTGGCCTGAAAGATGATCTGGATGCCGGGCCAGTCTTTCAGCCCGCCCTGTAGCCGCTGCAAGTAGATACCGCGCTCCATGGTTTGCAGCCTCGCCCTGATACCGATATCGCGAAGCTGCGCAATGACGCGCTCGCCGCGGGAATAGAACGGGGGCACGGGCGTCAGCCAGTCCACGTCGAACCCGTTGGGGAATCCTGCCTCGCGCATCAGCTGCTTCGCGCGCTCGACGTTGCGCCCGAACTCGGGCCACTCGACCGCATACTGCACGTCGTTGTTGATCCAGTTGCCCGTCGGCTTGCCCAGACCTCCCGCTTCCGCCTGGTTGATGGCCCGCCGGTCGATGGCCAGGCTCACCGCTTCGCGCACCCGTTTGTCACGAAACGGATTCTTGGGTTCCTGGAAGCCGGGAAACTCGAGCCACCAGGATCCGGAGAGCACGGGAGCCAGCATGACGCCGGGAAGCTTTCCAACCTTGTTGATCAGCTCACCGGGAACGAAGTAGATGATATCGGCCTCGCCGCGCTCCAGCATGGCGACCCGGGTGGCCGCCTCCGGCACCGAGATCATCACCAGCTGCTTCACGTTCACCGGACGATAGTAGCCGTCGAAGGCCTCCATCTCGAGCTTGACGCCAGGCTCGTGGCGGACGAGCCGGTAGGGGCCGGCTCCGATCGGCTTCTGCTTAAAGGCGTCCGCACCGACCTGCTTGTAGTACTTCTCGGGCACCACCCATCCCGGCCCGGCGACATTCGCGGTTCCGAAGAGAATGGCGAAGTCGAGGAACGGTTCCTTGAAGAGGAAACGGATCGTGCGATCGTCCACGATCTCGACACGCTCCGTC
>Ga0075425_100001172_pt1 | contig 25449 bp, 18 predicted proteins | sample SoiMethybrSBSTD4_FD_75300 | JGI IMG/M metagenome (GOLD analysis project Ga0075425, IMG submission 75300) | Bulk soil microbial communities from a Populus tree surrounding site in Tennessee, USA - Soil MetaG P. TD hybrid SBSTD4 | ecosystem: Environmental > Terrestrial > Soil > Tree plantation...
AGCTGTTGCGCAGGAATTCGAACGCCGTTCCGTGGAACTGGTTCGTTCCGGATTTGGTAACGGCGCTGATGACTGCACCGCCGGCGCCACCGTATTCAGCGCCAAATCCATTAGTAAGAATCTGAAACTCCTGAATCGTGTCGGCGCCCGAGAATCCTCCCGAGACCGGGCCCGGCGTATTGTTGTAGGCATCATTCAGGAAGGTTCCATCCAGCAGAAAACTGTTTGAGGTGATGCGCGCGCCGTTGACCGCGATCTTTGTAGCGCCTGGTCCGATGTCGATCGTGTCACCGGTATCGAGTGCGGCCGTGCTCGTGACACCGACCTGCAGGGTCGCGAGCTGAAAAACGTCTCGGCCGTTGAGTGGCAGTTCGTTGACTCTGCGCGCGCCTACATAACCGCTGAGCGACGCATTTGTGGTTTCGACCAGTGAGGCTTCGCCGACGACCAGGACCGATTCCTCGACTTTGCCGGCGGACAGTGTGAAGTCGACGACGGCTTCGCGGCCGACCGTGAGTTCGATTTCGGTGTGAACCTTTGTTGCGAACCCGGCGTGTTCGGCCCTGACTTCATATTTTCCGAGGGGCAACACTGGAACTCGGTAGCGTCCTTCGTGATCGGTGGTAACGGTACGGGAGAACCCAGTCAGCACGTTTGTGATTTTCACTGTAGCATCGGTAATCACCCCGCCATTTGAGTCGCTGACGGTTCCGAGAATGGTGCCTGAAGCAGTCTGACCTAAGGCAGTGAGAGGCGCTACAAGCCCGAGTATCAGCATCAGCGAGAGCGAGATGGCAGCCAGCTTGAATCGCATTTTCATTTTGTTTGTCTCCTAGATTGTCATCGAGAGCCAACGATCCGTATTCAGCGGGATCACCCGGCCGATGAGGCGGCAATCAGGACCCGCGGTGGTCACTGCGAGCACGTTCTGGAAGAGAAGCCACATAACATCCAGAGAGTCCGAGACAGAATGATCCGACCAAATTAGCCAACCAACCGCGGCACACGGGGAGGAACGTGGGCGGGGATTAGGGGTAGGGAGGGAGGCGCCGGTTGTGTTGAGTACCCGAGCGACGGGCGCCTGGGGACCATCGAAAGTCAATTGGGTGTTGCCTGACGATGAGCCCTACCGGCGGCGTCCCTGGGGGTGTCGCGAGCCACCCAAAACACCAAGTCGCACCGCCAAATCCCGCTTTATTCCATAATTTAGCTGAGTGACTGACTGATCGGTCATTTCATATCAAAAAACGATTTTCATGTCAAGGAATGCCCTCCCGGAGGCCCCCTGAGACCTCTCTACCCTAACCCTTCATTATTCCACCGGACCTCAACTCTCGATCTTTGATTCTCCACCGAAACCTAAAACCTCTGCGCTTGCCCCTATCGCATGCCTTTTAAACTCACACTGTATGTGTTCGTATTGAAAACCGGTCCCTCTTGACCAGGCTTGTCACACTTGTAATCGAACCCGTGCGTTACGTATAAACGGTCCCCGACCCTCGCATACATCAACCGCTTCAACCGCGGACCATTCTCTGCGGTGCTCACCTTCTTCCATATCGGCGTGCTCCCCTTGTCAACCCCTACAACCCATACCTCGTTCGTCGGGTTCTGATGCTCGCTGGCCTGATCGGTAAAACAACCACCCGAGGGAATATCCCCCAGCGCAATCACGAATTCGTTTCCGTAGATCGCCGCCGCTCCGTGCGTCCGACCGCTGATGTTCGTCTTCTCCTCGGTCACGATCGGGATAAACTTGTCGCTCTTAATGTTATATCGCCACAGATCGTTTCGTTGGATCGTGTACTTCTCGCGGTAGTTCCCGCCGAAGATAAAGATGTCGTCGCCCGAATCGCTCAGCTCAAATCTGAAAATGTAGCGTTTCGACGGAGAACCCGGATCATCATCCTTTCTCAACTGTTTCCAGGTTTTGGTGTGGAAATCGAATGACCACAGCTCGTTGTGGGCTTTGAAGTTCCGATCGTACCCGCCGAACATATAGAGCATGTCATCTTTTATTACTATTTCCGGACCGAGACGCGGATCCGGTCCCTGATTGGCATAGGTCACCTCGGTCATCTTGTCTTTGGCCGGATCGTACATCCACAAATCGTTGTACATCGCGACCTTCGTAACTTTCACGTCATATTCAGCGCCGCCATAAAACACCGCCGCATTCTGCTTTTTGTAAGTTGTCCCACCAAAGAAAACGCGCTTGCCCGGCAGCTTGCCGCTTTCCGATGTCGGGTGTTTCCTCTCCCACTTCCTGGTGGCCAGGTCCAACGTGTAAACCTCATCAAAGTAGTCGTGCTCACATTTGTTTTTGTCGAAGCACTCCTTGAATCCGCCGTACAAAACCAGGACGTTTCCCACCGGAACCAGTTTTCCTCCGCCTCGAGCCGAAGGCACATCACCTGTAGTCTTCTCCTGCCTCCACTCGATCGAGGCGGCCGGCTCGAAAACGGATGACGCCGCGACGCGCCCGCGTGAACCAGCGGTTCCGACGGCACACAAAAACGATCCCACCACTAAAATTCCGCCAAGTATGAATCTCCAGGCAGCACTAAGCCTGCCGGTTTTTGATCTCATTGTTGCTCTCCTTTTCAGGGCCGATGAACCAGGTTCAGAGTTTCGGGTTCAGTTTTCCTCCCCTTCTGAACTAAATTGATTCCAAACCCTCCAATCAGGACGTCAGAACTCTGAACCTGAACTTCGAACCCTGAACCCCAAACCCTGAACCCTGAACGAGTTTTCCTAAGCCGGGTCTGCCGCCGCCTCAAGCCCCGACGGTTCGGACATAAACGAATCGATCGCGATTGGCTCGGGGTCGACAAAGAAATAAAAGAATACGAAAGAAAGAAGCGCGAATGCCGCCGCTATCAGGTATGGAAGAGGCCAACTGCCGGTAGCTTTGAAGATGTATCCGGCAGTCATCGGTCCAAATATCCCGCCGAAGTTACCCGCGCAAGTCATCACTCCCGAGATCGCTCCCACCAGCTGAGGATTCAGCTCCAGCGGCACGGCCCAATATCCTCCGGTCGACAGATTGATCGTGAACATATAAGCGGCAATGCAAGCCACTGAAACCCAGCCCCACGGCACCAGAACCGCCAAAACCAGGAAAGGTACTCCAAATGCGACGCACAACGCAGGCACCTTCACTCGCGCGGCGCGGATGCTGACTCCTCGCTTGAGCAGCCTGTCGGACATCACTCCGCCACCAACTAATCCCGCAAAGCTCCCCAGGGTAGGAATCATTCCAATAAGGCCCATCTCCTGCTTTGAAAATCCCCTACCTTCGACCAGATACGTCGGAAGCCACAACAGGATCATCCAGACGCCGAAAATCAAACACATATATGACAGCGACAGCATCACCACCGGCCGCGACTTTAGAACGATCCACGGAGAAACCGCGACCTTCGAACGCACCGCAACGTTGCTTTCGATCTCTTTGATCTCTTCGGGGGTGATTTTCGGATGCTCCCTCGGAGTGTTTGCCGCAACAACGATCAACACGATCATCCATAACACACCCAGCAGCGCATTGAAGTAGAAGACCACCGGCCACGCAAAAGCCGACACCAGCCAGGTCGTCAGCGGGTAAGCGAGCGTTTGACCGAGATATGAACCCGAAAGGCTGACAGTCTGCGCGCGACTGTACTCGTGACGTGGAGTCCAGCGTGAGTTCATCGTGGCGTACGCCGGAAAGCTCATCGACTCAAACGCACCTACGCAAAACCGGATTGCCACCATTAGTACGAAGGCGACACCTGCGAGAGGCGTCAGCGCGGTAAACACGGAAAAGCCGAGGCACGACAGTGCTATTACTCTCTTAGCGTTCCACTTGTCAGCGATGATTCCCCCGGGGAACTGAAACAATGTGTAGCCGGCGAGAAACGCTGAGAAGATTACCCCGAACTGAGCTTTGTCCCATCCAAGCTTTTCCATCATGGTTGGGGCGGCTACCGAGATGTTCACCCGATCGATGAAGTTGATCATCGCGCCGACTGTGAGCAATCCTACAAGCTGGTGACGTAATCGAAGGGCCATTCGACTCCTCCACACCGATCAGGATCGTGCCCGAGGGCTCGGTGCCGGGTGTGCAATTCTGTAATTCTCCAGTTTGACGCTGACGATTTCACTGCTGTTTGCAACGGATCTGAGAATTGCAGAATTGCACACCCGGCACCGAGAACTCGAAACTGTTACTCATCACGGATATCGGTGATAAGCGATCCGGTGATCAGATCGATGTACTTATTATGGTTTTGACGATGTTCCTCATTGGTGCGATACGCCTTCAAAGCGGCTTCGTCGTCAAAATCCATCGAGATCCCTATCTGCCACGGCGCTTTCTGGTTTGTCTGCTTGCCGATAAATAAATTGTGCACGCCTTTCATCGGGGCTATGTTTTTTCTTACGTCCTTCATCATGTCCTGAAGCTGCGCTTCGGTCGCTTCCGCTTTGAAATTCAGCAGAATCGTGCGCCTGATCTTCGTGCTTTTAGCGGTAACGGTTTGAGTTTGATACCAGACGGCGCCAGCCACTAATACAAGCATCCCTGCCGCGAGCATTGCCAAGACTCTTTTCCTGTTTATCATCTCTCTCTCCGATTCCAGTTTTGTTGTCAGCCGGTTCGACCAGGTGGTCGGTGATCCGATTGTGTTACCCGAATAATTTCGTGAGCGGTTATGCCGAAGAAGCGTCGATCAATTCCGCCTTTCTCTCCAGAAGCACCCTGGTGAGAGCCGGTAGCACTTCCGCAAAATCCGCCACGATACCGTAGTCTGCACACTTGAAGATATCGGCTTGAGGCTCCGAATTTATTGCAACAACGATCCCCGATCGGTGGATGCCTATCGTGTGATTGAACGCTCCGCGCACCCCGATTCCAAGATAGATTTTGGGAGACACGTTGCGCCCGGTGATCCCGATCTGTTGCTGTCTCGGGAGCCATCCCTGATCTACAACTCGACGTGTTCCGCCGATCGCCGCGCCGAGCACTTCCGCAAGTACTTCAATCTCGCGCAGTCGCTCGGGACTCCCAATGCCCATCCCAACGCACACGACTACCTCGGCGTCATCGAGTTCGGCTGAGGCGCGTCCGTCTGCGGCGACCTTCTCCAGAACCTGATATCGCGTGTCGTCGGCAATCGCTTCCGTCAGTTCTTCGACAACACACGAACGCGATCTGTCTGGTTTGGGCTTGGCAAGCATGCCCGGCCGCACCGTTGCCATCTGCGGAAACGTGCTCGAAAGTATCGGCGCAACGATTTGACCGCCAAACGCCGGCTTGAATTGCACAAGCTCGTCCTGCTCATTGAGCGCAAGCCCTACGCAATCGGCTGTCAGTCCGAGTCCCAGGCGCGCAGCGACTCTCGGCGCATAATCGCGACCGTTCGCTGTCGATGGAATCAACACTGCGTGTGGCTTGAGTCGTTCGATCGCTGAACCAAGCGCATTCGCATACCGGATCGGGTTGTGATCGGACAGGTCCGCGCCGCCCAGAATGTAGACTCGGTCCGCGCCGTGCGACGCCAGTTCATCGATATACGACCGATCCTTGTTGTCGCCGATCACGACCGCGACAACCTCGCCTTTTAGCTGATGCGACAGTTCGCGCGCTTTACCCAAAAGCTCCAGAGTGACTCCGCGCAAACCACCAGCGATCGTTTCGCAGAGTACCCAGATCGCTTTGTCGGTTGTGGCGCCTTCCGGATGACTGGGTGCGAGATCAGGCTGGCGGTGCAACGCCTCCAGCCATTTTCCAAAGAGGCCCGATTCGCAAAGACGATCGGTCAGCGATCGCGCGACCTCGTCGGCGTCGCCGGCGATCATACAAACCGAACGATGAGTCTCCATCGAGGTGATTTCGGATACGCGAGTCGGCGAGCCAGCGAGTCCATACGCACTCGAGTCGGACGAGAGATCAGCTGCCGTGACTACTTCGACGTGTGCATCTTTCACGGCTTCCATGTCCGGCTCTTTAACCTTGATCGGCTTCACCAGCCGTTCAGCAGCTGTTATCAACGCCGGCAGCTTGCACTTGATCGTTTCAAATCCCTCATCGGTCTCGCGCTCGGCGATCACGTAGCCGGGTTCGTCAGCGAATTTGAGTTTGCACACGCCACCAACGTGCGGGATATCTAGAAGCTCCGCGACCTCCGGCCCGACTTGACCCGTTTCGGCGTCGACGCTGTATCTTCCGCAAAAGATCAGATCGAACGGCATGCGCTTTATGCTCTCCGCCAACGCTCGCGCGGTTGCGAGTGTGTCGGCGCCCGCGAACGCCGGATCCAAAAGATGAATCGCGCGATTGGCCCCGGCTGCAAGGCACTCGAGCAATGCTTCTTTTGCCTGCGGCGGACCCATCGTCATCACTGTGACTTGTCCGCCCAACAGCGACTTTATTCTCAGCGCTTCGGCCACGGCCCTTCTATCAAACGGGTTCAGGATGTTGCGCACCCCTTCCCGAATCAATACCTTTCGGTCATGGTCGAATTTCATATCGGCCATCTCAGGTATCTGTTTGACGCAAACGATCATCTGCAGACCGCGATCGGCGCCCGGCGTTGACTCACCTTCGCTCAATCAGTAACCCCCTGTGATAACAAGACTCGATGCGTTTATATCTCAGCGTTTGGAATGCTGAATAGCTTCCTTGGCAACGATCAATCGCTGAATCTCGGACGTGCCCTCATAAATCTGAATCCCCTTTGCATCTCGCATAAGCTTTTCGACGGGATAATCTCGCATGTAACCGTAACCACCAAAGACCTGCACGGTTTCGCAGGTGATTCGCATACAGGTATCCGCGGCGAATGCTTTTGCGCAAGATGCTTCTAGAGTGTTCTTGCGACCGTTGTCCGCGAGCCACGCCGCCTGCCACGATAGAAGTCTCGCAGCAGCAACCTGCATAGCCATCTCCGCTATCTTGAAAGCGATCGCCTGATGCTTTCCTATCTCTTGGCCGAATGTCTTCCGCTGTTGAGCGTATTCTATCGCGTACTCCATTGCGCGACGCCCCACACCCACCGCGGTCGCAGCAACCAACGGACGCGAACGATCGAACACATTCATCGCGATCTTGAACGCGTCGCCCTCCGAGGCCAGCAGCTTACAGTGGGGTACATGCACATCTTCGAAGTTTATCTGCGCGCAGTCGGAGGCGCGCTGACCCATCTTGTCTTCTTTTTTGCCAATGCTCACGCCCTTCGAATCTCGATCGACTATAAACGCGCTGATGCCGTCGTGATTGCGACCTTTGTCGGTGTAGGCAAACACGACAAAGAAATTTGCATAAGACCCGTTTGAGACGAAGTTCTTCGTACCGTTGATTATGTATTCGCCGTTTGAACTTTCAGCGGTGGTTTTGATAGCGGCGACATCGGAGCCGGTGCCAGGCTCGGTCACCGCGTATGAGCCAATCTGACGATCGGATGTGAGTCTCCCAAGATATTCTTTTTTCTGTTCTTCCGTACCAGCGATGATGATCGGAAGCGCGGCGACTCCGTTCATCCCAAGCGCGCCCGAGATACCCGGACAACCCCAAGACAGCTCTTCGTTGATGATGCATTCGTCGAGGACGCCAAGACCGGCGCCGCCATACTGTTCAGGCACACTGAGGTTTATAAGCCCCAGATCGAACGCCTTATTGAAGATCGGCCACGGAAATTCCGCAGTCCTGTCATAGTAGCTTGCGACCGGAGCAATCTCTCGTTCGGCAAATTCGTGAGCCAGCTTCTGGAGCGCTAACTGCTCGCTGGTCGGCGAAAAATCCACCATAGCATCTTCCTCAAAGAATAAAGTTCAGGGTTCCGAGTTCAGGGTTCCAGGTTCAGGGTTTCTAGTTTCTGGTTTGAGGTTCTTGGTTTGTGGTTGGGAGTCGAGGGCCACGGCTTAGTTTTAGGGATCAATGACGCGAAACCCCGAACCCTAAACAAGAAACCTCAAACCAGAAACTCTGAACCCTGAACTATTTTTCATCCTACAAACCAATAAATCGGGCTACCCGGTCGAGATGAAAATTCGAGTCACCAAACGTAAATTCGTCGGCTTTCGCTCGCTTGTAGTACAGGTGTGCGTCGTGCTCGAACGTAAAACCCATGCCCCCGTGAATCTGGATGCCTTCTCCGGCAGTCCAGCCGTAAGCGTCATTGGTGTACGCCTTGGCGATCGACGCCAACAGACCCGTTTCCTGTTTGCTCTCCGCAGCGTTGCAAGCAGCCGCATAAACCGCGGACCTTGCGCTCTCGACCAGCAACAACATATCGGCGCAACGATGTTGAATCGCCTGAAAACTTCCAATCGGCTTGTTGAACTGAATTCGAGTCTTCGAAAACTCGACGGACATCTCGAGCACCCGCTGCGCACCGCCTACCATCTGAGCGCTCAACGCAATCGTCGCGTTAACGAGTACCCGCTCGAGCGATGCTTCGATGTTGTGCGAACCATCCAGCAACCGGCCCCTCGATGCTCTCACTCCCTCAAACGCCACTTCATAAAGCCTTCGCGTTTGATCCATCGTCTTCAGCGGCGTGACCGTCAGCCCATCGCTGTTCCGATCAAATGCAAATAACATCAAAGCGTCGTTTTCACCTCGCGCAGCGCAGATTATGAGATCGGCTACCTCGGCATCAGGAACGAATAGCTTCGTCCCGGTAACGAGATAATCATCACCTTCGCGTCGTGCCTTCACGCCTGAAGCGCTTGATAGCGACCAACTTCCGTTTGGCTCCGTAAGCGCCAGCGTAGCCTTCAGGCTTCCCGCTGCAAGCGGCGCAAGCCACTTCTCTTTTTGTGCATCGTTCGCCGTCTCCAACAACGTGAGCCCCGCAAGCACCACCGTTGAAAAATAAGCGCCCGGTAACAGGACCGCGCCCATCTGCTCCATCAGAATCGAAAGCTCAACAAACGAGAGGCCGACGCCGTCGTACCTTTCCGGGAAGATCAAACCCATCCAGCCCATCGACGCCATCTTTTCCCAAAGGCCGTCGTCGTGAGCACACTCGGTGTCCATCAGCTCGCGCACGAGAGGGATGCTGCATTCGCGACTGAGAAACGAACTCGCCTCGTTACGAATCATTTCCTGCTGTGGAGTAAAACCGAATTCCATTTTCCTTCTCTACCCTCTTGGCATCCCCAGTACTCGTTCGGCGATTATGTTGCGCTGAATCTCCGAGCTTCCCGCGTAGATCGTTCCGGCTCTCGACCACAGAAACGCACGCGGCCACTTTCCGTGATCGACCGCCCACTCCGAGCCGTTGACCAATTGTGAGTACATCCCCAGCATTTCCATCCCGAGAAGCTTTTGCCGTCGATCCATCTCGCTCCAGAATAACTTGACTATCGAGCTTTCAGGACCGGGCTTGCCGCTGCGCACCATCTGAGTCGCGCTGCGATAGATGTTGTACTTGAGCACTTCGACTTCGATAAAAGCCTGCGCGAGTTTCCGTCGAAACGCCGGATCCTCGGACACTCGACGTCCATCGCGTTCGTGCGACTGTGCGAGTCGTATCAAGTCATCGAGCTCGTTTCGAAATCGAATCTGATAACCGATCGCCGATGTGCCGCGCTCGTGCATCAGCACGGTCATCGCCACGTTCCATCCCTGGTTGAGACCTCCAACCAGATTTTCACGAGGCACTCGTACTCCGTCGAAGAAGACCTCGCTGAACTCGGCTTCTCCGGTTATCTGCACGGTAGGCCTGATCGTGATGCCCGGGCTCTTCATATCTATCAACAGACACGAGATGCCTTTGTGCTTTGGAACATCCGGATCGGTCCTCGCGAGGAGGATGCAGAAGTCGGAATACTCAGCCCAGCTCATCCAGACCTTTTGACCGGTGACAACAAATTGGTCTCCGTCGATGACCGCCTTTGTTTGAAGAGAAGCGAGATCGGATCCGGCTCCTGGTTCTGAGAATCCCTGGGCCCAGATCTCTTCGGCGCTAAGAATCTTTCGCAGGTATCTTTGTTTTTGTTCTTCGGATCCGTGATGAATGATGGCGGGACCGACGAGTTCAATTCCGATACTGACGTTCATGAGGTTTGGCGCTTTGGTTTTCGCCATCTCTTCGGTGAAGATCAGCTGTTCGTTTATGGTAGCCCCGCGGCCTCCGTACTCTTTAGGCCAGGAGATGCCTGCCCAGCCGGCGTCGTGGAGTTTGTGTTGCCAATCTTTAAGAAAGGCCATCCAGGCATCCATGTTTTCGGCTTGTCGATGGGAGATTTCTTCCCAATCGGGGCTGAGGTTGGCATCGATCCAGTTCCGCACTTCGACGCGGAATTGTTGTTCTTCGGGTGAATAGTCGAGGTTCATTTCAATTCAAAGCTCTGGGGGTGGAACGGCGGTGCGAGGCTCGTGAGGGGTTCGAGCCCGCGGCCGTTCCACCTTATCGGTCTATGAAATAGCGGCATGACCGATCAATCAGTCATCTCGCTAACCTGAAGAAAGCCTAGCCAGCCGTCTGTCCCCCATCAATCACTATCACACTGCCCGTCATAAAATCCGACGCCTCGGACGCCAGATATACCACCAGCGGCCCTAACTCCTCCGGACGCCCGATCCGTCCCAACGGCACCTTCACCGTGAACGCCGCACTCAAATCCGGATTGTCAAATACTCTGCTCGTCCGCTCAGTGTAAATGTACCCCGGCGCCAGCGCGTTCACCGTTATGTTGTGCTCCGCCCACTCCAACGCCAACGCTCGAGTGAACTGAATGATCGCGCCCTTCGCCGCGCAATACGCAGTCACCTTCTTCTCACCAACAAGTCCGTACATCGAAGACATGTTGATGACCTTACCTGAGCGGCGCTCGATCATATGCGGACCAACTGCCTTGCACATCCTGAACAGCGACGTAAGATTCAAATCGATCGTCCGCGACCACTCTCGCTCGCTCATGTCAACAAGCGGCTTCATATCTCCACCGCCTGCGTTGTTGACCAGCACATCGATCTTCCCCAATCTCGAAATCGCTTCGTTGACCATCTCAGTGACCGACTTTTCGTCATGAATGTCACACGGAACGGCAAGCGACTTGCGACCTAGCGACTCGACTTCAGCGGCGACTTCCTTCAGAGCATCAGCGCTGCGCGCAGTCACCACAACATCGGCGCCCGCCTGCGCAAATGCAATCGACATAGCTCGGCCGAGCCCGCGGCTGGCGCCGGTCACCAAACAGACTCGGCCGTCAAGTTGTCCTTTGTCCGCCATATTCTGCTCGCAACGTTCAGTCACTAAACTCGAAATCGAAAGCCGAACTCCATCAATCTATGATCTCGGCACCAGAACCCGAAACCCTAAACTCGAAACCCGAAAACTTCCTTAACGATCGATGCCGCCGCGCTCATCGACAACCGTCGGTCCGTCTTCCCATGGCTCCTGAACGATCACTTCGTTCGGCTCGAACAGCAGTCGCAACCCGAGCTTCTTCTTGATGACTTCGGCGTCTGCCACCGCCGGATTACCTTGCACGAGCAGTTTTACGTGATCGGTCGTTCCCGAGGGCCGCGAGATGAACACTCGATACTTCAAAGGATGCACACCGGAGATCCCTGCCAAACCCAGCACGATTACCGACGGATAGAACTTCAGCCCTTTGACTCTGTACATCTCGCCGGTTCTGCCGAACACGCCTTTTGGCATCGAAAGCTCCCGTCCACATTCGCACGGAGTTCGATCGAGCACCGTGAGATCGCCCGTTCGGAATCGGATAAACGGCATCGCGCGCCGGTTGACGTGCGTCAAAACCAACTCACCGCGCTCTCCATTTGGAAGTAGCTCACCGGTCTCCGGATCAATCACCTCGGCATACACCTCGTCTTCCAGAATATGCATCCCGGATTCGTGCTTGCACTCCATCGACACGACGTTGAATCCGCTGAGGCCATAGAGATCGACCGCTGTAATGTTTCCTCCAAACGCGTTCTTCACCTGTTCGCGACGACCGTCGATCGAGCTGAACGGCTCGCCGCCGGCGATCATCACTCGAATCTTACCTTTGGCCCCGGCCTCTGCGAGCTTCAGACAATAGCTCGGGAACCCGAACAGCACCGTTGCCCCGAGCCGGTTGATGACTTCCACCTGTCGCTCGGTCTCGCCCGGCCCAAGCGGCAGGACTTTCGCGCCAAGCGCGGTGAAGGCGCCTTGACCGGTGTGACCCGAAACGACCAGATGGTAGCTCGAGTTGATCACCACGATGTCGTCTTTTGTGACTCCCGCTTCGGCCATTCGTTGCGCCACCGCAGTCGAGCACGCATCGAGATCGGCTTGCGTGTGATACTCAGGCACCAACCCGATTCCCGGCGCCGGAGTGTGGGTGATCAAGACCGTTTCGGGATCCCACATGCTTCCAAGCGGAGGACCTTCCTCGAAGCTCGCAACCTGATCCTCGCGCTTCATAAAAGGTATGCGTCGAAAGTCATCCATCGACTGGATGTCATCCGGCCTGATGCCCCACTCGTCCATTCGTTTCCTATAAAACGGGATGGTGTAGTTATGAGCGATCTGGGTTTTCAGCGTCTGAAGCAGATCCGCGCGATGTTCGGGTGCCCGTGCGTTTTCCATCATTGTTCTCCTTTCTGGACATCGATCACTCGCATCGGTTTGTAGGTGCTGCGATATACCGCCGTGTCGACGAGATCTGGCTGAGTCTCGATTTGTAACCGCTTTCGGAAATGCTCCTTGATGCGCTCTGCAAACGCGGCGGTGTCGTTAACCCGTGTCGGATCGTATTCGAGATTGACCTTCAGAAGGTCCTGAGTCTTGCCCCATCGCTCCATCTGAAATTCGACGGGCCGTTCGCCGAGCTCGGGAATTTCGTTCAATGCCACCATAACGTCGACCGGAAGGATCTCCTTGCCGCCGACGTTCACAACTTCCTGGCGCCTCCCTTGCCAGAAAAAGCGCGTGTGGGTTTCGCCGCACGGACACGGATCCGGGTTAACGTAAACCAGGTCTTCGAGATTGTAACGAACCACGATGTTGTCTCGATCAAAGGTCGTCAAACATAGATAGCCGCGCTCACCTGGCGGGGTCGGTTCGTTGGTGTCCGGGTCGATCACTTCCACGACAACGTAATCCTCGGGCGCGTGCATGCCGTTGTGAACCTTGCAGTCGGTCGCCATTATCACGCCGATCTCGAGCGATCCGTTCAGATTGTGGATCTCGCAATCGAAGAAGCGCTCGTACTTGGTGCGAGTCGATTCATAAGCGCAAGCCGCTTCGCCGATAAGCAGGATGTTCATGCCGAAGTCTTTGTGCGGATCGTATCCGAGCTTCAGTGCGGACTCGTGATACCGAAGCACCACCGGTCCAAACAGAACGTAGACTTCGGGTTTGAGCTTGCTCCACAGCGAGAGATGATCCTTGATAACGTCGTCGCTGAGCGGCGGTCCCATTGGAACATTCATTACTCCCGCCGTTTCGACCACCGATGCCAGCCGATCGGCGCCCGCATAAAGACCCCCCGGGTGAGTGTGGGTGAGCTTCATTCCAGGACGAATTCCGCAACGGTACATCGATCGCGCGGAGATTTCGGCGTCGATCGCATAGTCCTTCTTCGTCCACAACAGGGTAGAGGGCTTGCCGGTAGTTCCAGTGGTACGGCCGAGTCTTATGCATTCGGTAGCCGGCGCGCCACGATAATCGCCAAAAGGTGGGTACGCTTCCTCATTTACCCGCAGCTCGTCTTTTATGGTCGGCGGGAAATTCTTGAGGTCGTCGATGCTCTTGATGTGCTCCGGACGCAGCCCAACGGATTCCATCTTCCGTTTGAAGAAGTGAATCGGTTGGTTCCAGATGCGGTCTATCTCCCGTTTCAGTTTTTGAGTCTGGAGCTCACGAATCTGCTCGCGGCTCATCGTCTGCGCCTCGGGCCGATAGAAATGTTGCGAAAGGGATCCTGCAGCAGCCATTAACTTTCTCCTTGGTGACCGTGTTCAGTGATGTGTCTTACAAGTTTCGGGTCTCAGTCGAGGAATTTGTCCATGCCCGTCCAGAAGTTCTCGAACACGAGGGCCGAATACTTGAAGGCCTTCCCGATCCTTGCCTGCTGTTCGGGACTGGCCGCAAACCTCTGCATCAGCCGGCGCGCATTCTCGGCGTGCTGGGCCTCGAGCCCTGTACCTTCCTCATCCTCATCAAGATGAATTACCCAGAACTCCATGGCCTTTTCATCAAACTTGTACTTGTCTTTGAAGCCATCGTGAAGCATTCTGCCCCAGACCTCCGACGGCCCTTCGATCGCAAACCCGAACCCCGCGATTGCCTCATCAAAAGGCCCGCGCATGAACTTATCGAGGGCGTACATCGCGCCGAGCGTTGTCGGCAGCGGGATGTGACTGTCGAGTTCTTCTTCGGAGATTCCAAGCGCCAGCGAGAACTGACGAAACAGCACGGGATGCGCCGGAGTATTCAGCAGACCCGCCTCGCCCGCGAAGTTCTCGAGCATCATCTTGTATGAGGTATCGTCCGGCGCATTGGAAACAAGCGCTGCGAACGGCCTCACTGAAAATGCCGAATAGGCATAGAACTCTTTCGCGAATTTCTGCAGGGCCGATTTAGAGGCCGTGCCGTTTACGATCGCCTGGATCATCTTGCTGTCCTTTGGATCGTGCTCTTTCAAGAACTCCTTGAGATCGCCAAGGAACTCGTCGACTGATTTTGTTGACTCAACTGATTGTTTAGTTTCCATGTATTGCTCCTCTCTTTATCGTTGACGTCACTGCTTGTGCAACAATGAATTTTGAACCCCGATCGGCAAAACCCTGTTCTCGGATTGCACGCGTCTCTCACTCCTTACAAAATCGTAAGGACTGTAAACCAATCACCTTTGCAATATCGCGATCGCGCAATTCCCGAGGGCGCCGTAGACGTGCGTTAGCCCGACTCGAGCGTCCGGAACTTGCCGCGCACCGGCTTCGCCTCGAAGCTGCCAGATCACTTCCGCAACCTGCCCGAGCGCCGATGCTCCGAGCGGCTCCCCTTTTGACAACAAGCCGCCGCTAACATTGACCGGTATCCGACCGCCAATCTCGGTTGCGCCTTCATCGAGCAACCGTCCGCCTTCCCCGCGCTCACAAAGCCCAAGCTCCTCGGTGTAGATAATCTCCGAAGCCGAATCGGTGTCCTGGGTTTCCACCAGATCCAGGTCATCCGGTCCGATCCCGGCAGTTTCGTATGCCTCTTTCGATGCCGTCATCGTTACCGTCGGCGCTTCGACTTTCGCGCTCAACGACATGTGCGGAACTTCAGCGGTGCCATACAGCGGTGATTTGAGTATAGCGGCGCTCAGCTTAATGAGCTTCGTCGTGTGCCGCATCGCGACTTCCCTGGTCGAAAGGATCACCGCGGCGCCGCCCTCGTTCGGCGCACAAAGCATCAACAATCGAAGCGGGTCGTTCACCATCGCCGAGTTAGCGATCTCCTCAAAGGTCATCACCTTCTGATACATCGCGTACGGATTGCTGGCTCCGTTTTTGTGGTTTTTGACTGAGACCCGCACGAGCTGATCGTCGGTCGTTCCGAAGTTCGCCATGTGCCATCGCGCCTTCAAAGCGAAATACTGCGGGTTGACTGCCAACCCCAGCCCGGCAAACCAGTCATCCTGATTGCCGGCGATAAACCCGCGCGGCATCTTCTCTAAACCGAACGCCAGGGCAACATCACAAAAGCCCCCGGCGATCGCCTGATAAGCGGCTCTCAGAGCGGCGCCCCCACTTGCGCACGCATCTTCAACATTCATTATCGGCAGACCAGTGAGACCGACTCGCGCGAGAACCTTGTTGCCGGCCATCGGTCCTGCGAACACGGTGCCGCAGTACGCCGCTCCGACTTCCTGCCAGGCGATGCCCGCGTCTCTGATCGCGTCGACCACCGCCTCGCGTCCGATCTCAATCACGTCCTTGTCGCCGAACCGTCCGAACCGGTGCATCCCGACGCCGATCGCGTAAACGTCTCTCATACTAAACTCCGCAGTGTTCGGGAACGGTAAGTGTCGATAAACCTTTACTCGACAACCTTGAATCCATATCCGAGCACATCGTTTCCTTCATCATTCTGGTAGCGCACCTTGACGACCACTTCCATCGGCATGCCGACTTTCAATCTGTCGGGATTGCTCTCTTCGAGCACCGAGGTTACGCGAACCCCTTCCGGCAGTTCGACCATCCCCACGCCGTACGGAGCAAACACCTCCGGTCCTCTATAAGGCGGCGGCGGTTTGTAACGCTGCACGGTGAAGCTGTACAGAATTCCTTGCCTACTCAGCTTGATGACCTCGGTTGTCTCTTCACAGCATTGCGGACAAAACGGGTTTGTAGGGAATACTACTTCTCCGCATTTTTGACAGCGGCTTCCCAACAAGTAGGGGCCTTCGTCCGACCAATCGAACAATCCCTCTCTCGCTTGAATCTGTTTTTTTCCGGGTTCGCTCATACCTGGTTCGGATCTGCTTCGTTGTGAGTCTTATGCATGCGAGACGCGTGCGTTCCCTCAAGACTTTCGCCAAGCGGGCTTTCGCTTTTCGGCAAATGCGGCGACCCCTTCCTGACCTTCCTCAGAGCTAAGCGCCTCGATGACTACGCTTGTGTCAAAGTCACCGATGCGCTCGTTGATCATCCGCTTGAACATCGTGCGCGCCATCGGCCCGCCCGCCAGCACTCTGCCGATCATCTTCTCCGTCGCTGCGTCGAGCTCTTCGTGAGGCGCAACGAGGTTTATCAAACCCATCCGCTGTGCTTCGAAGGCATCGATTGTCTCGGACGTGAGCAACAGATATTTCGCGCGCTTCATTCCAATTTGCGGCGGCAACAAGGCCGGCGCGTACGGTTCCCAAAGACCGACCAGCGCCTCGGGGCTTTTGAATGTAGCTTTGTCGGAAGCGATTGCAAGATCGCAAGCGGCAACGATCAGCAGCCCTCCCGCCTGGGTGATGCCGTTTATCTTCGCGATGACGACCTTATTGCTCGAAAGGATGTTCTTCAGCATTCGGCTCGACACTCGAGCAAACACATTGGGGTCGTCGCGGTTGATTTGATCGCCTTCCTTGAGATCGCCTCCGCTCGAAAACGCTGCTCCCGCGCCTGTAATCACGATCACTTGAGTTTGCGGGTCCGCGCTCGCTTCAGCGACTGCGTCGCCTAGTTCTCCGTAGAGCTGAGTGCTCAGCGCATTCATAACCTCGGGCCGATTGAGGGTAATCTCGGAAATCTTCCCGCTCTTGTAAATCAGTTGTTTGAAATCGCCGCTCATCGACTTAAGCGCTCTCTCCTTAGGCATCGTGCACTTCGAACAGATCCTCGTACTTAATTCCGGTTCTCTTCGCGTGTTCCTTCAAACGATCGCCTTCCATCTGCGCTTGCTTCTCTACAGTCATTTTCTTCAAGTGGCGTTCTGAGCTGCGGCTCGTGAATCTGTGAAGATTGACCGACGGACTCGATGGGATTCGCTCCAATGTGGAGCCGCAGTTGGCGCAGTCGCCTGGCGGTGAATCGTGTCGAGGCTGAAAAACCTCGACCTCATCATCGCATCGTTCGCATCGATAGTTGTAAATTGGCATCGTGTCTAACTCCTATGCCTCAGTTGAGAGAATAGCCGTGCAGTGAGACGACATTATTCCGCCTTCACCATGCACCAGCGCGATCTCGGCGTCCGACACTTGTCGAGCTCCGCAGTCTCCTCGCAACTGTTGAATCGCTTCGACCGCGAGCAGGAGAGCGCCAGGGTTTCCGGGATGAGCGTACGAAAGCAACCCGCCGTTGGTGTTGACCGGTAACTTCCCATCCAGACTGGTCTCGCCAGCTTGAACAAACGCTCCGCCTTCTCCGCGTTGGCAAAATCCCAGATCTTCCAAAAACATTACCACCGTCGGTGTGAACGGGTCGTACAGCATCGCTACATCGATATCGTTTGGCGATACCCGGGCCATTCCAAACGCTCGTGCGCCAGACTCCGTCGCCGCAGTTTCCGTGAGATTGATCGCCTGACTCACATGCTCGTGCTGATGCGCTTCACCAAAACCGAGAACGTAAACCGGCTTCTTTCTGAGATCGCGTGCGCGTTCGCTGCTCGTGAGAATCACCGCCGCTCCGCCATCTGATATCAAAGCACAATCGAGGAGATGCAGCGGCTCGGCTACATTCTTTGACTCGATCACATCGCCCACGCCCAGCGGCTCGCGCATCTGTGCACCCGGATGCAAAGCAGCGTGCTTGCGACCACTGACCGCCACCGAAGCGTATTGCTCACGGGTCACGCCGTACTTGTTCATATGCGCCTGCGCGAACAACGCATACAACGCCGGAACAAAGGTTCCAAACGGAACTTCAAACTGCGTATGACCGGCATTCGCGGCCATCATCTCCACCATCTTTTCTCTGGTGAAGGCGCTCAACCAATTGTCTGCTGCGGCTATCAGAACCGTGTCGCATAATCCCGCGAGTATCGCAGTCGCCGCGTGATGCATTGCTGCCAATATCGTCCCGCCGCCAGTCCCTACCGTCAGGCAATATTTCGGCTGGATCCCGAGATATTCAGCAATCCATTCCGCGTGATAGTAGTGCGGCTCCGACCACGAATTCGCGGTAATCACGCCGTCGATGTCGTTGTTCTTCAACCCGGCGTCTTCGATCGCAAGGCGGCAAGCTTTGACATACATCTGGGTGGCGGTGAGCGTCGGCACTCGCCCAACTTCCGTTTCACCGACGCCGACGATCGCAACCCTGCCGCTCAAGCTCGACACTCTAGTCCTCCCACAACATCACAACTCGTGCGCTCGGCTACTTCAAAGAAATGCCTGCGCGCTCTCGATCCCACGTTGCTGCAGTGATCCCGGCAGCTCTCAACTTGTACTTTTCAATTCTTTGAGAAGGATTCTTTGGCAACACCTCAAGCACCTCGACGTATCGCGGAACCATGAAGTAAGCCATTCGCGACGCACAAAACCTGATCATTTCTTCGGGCTCAATTGAAGCTCCCGGCTTGGGGACTACAACTATCTTTACGTCGTCTTCACCCAATTCTGAAGGCACTGCTATTGCCGCCGATTCCAGGACTGCGGCGTGTTGATTTACCACGGTCTCGATCTCATAAGCCGAGATGTTCTCGCCTCTTCTTCGAATTGCATCTTTCTTGCGGCCAACATAGTAAAGAAAATTGTCCTGATCGAGATAAGCGAGATCGCCGGTGTGAAACCACAGATTGCGAAAACTCTCGAGCGTGGATTCCGGCATTTTGTAATAGCCGGACATCATCGTTAGAGGCTCCCGAGGCCTGATCACCAATTCGCCGGTTTCGCCCGCCGGTAACGGGAGATCGTCGTCATCGACAATTCTTATCTCGTATTCATCGATCGGTTTGCCGCAACATCCTCGACGACGCGGCTCATAGAGCTTTGGAGGAAGGAACAGGCCTTCGGTCATGCCAAAGGTCTCGAAGATGATTCTCAAACCGAATCGTTGTTCGAAACCTTCCAGATCGTCAGGTGGAGGGACCACTACTGCGAGCCTGACGCGATTGTCGATGTCCTCCGGTGATGGCTGGTTCTTCATCAGGATGTTGCCGACCGAACCCATGCCCAGGAATATTGTCGCACCCGACGAACGAATCTCGTTCCAGAAAGTCCGCGCGCTGAATCGCTGGAATAATGCGACCTGAGCGCCTGCGTAAAGCGCAGAGACTATCGAACCGATCTGCGCGTTTATGTGGAACAAAGGCATGCAAGTGTAAGACACATCACGTTCGTTATACCCGATGCTCCCTGCCACCAGCTGCGAATAGAAATAATAAAAGTGATTGGTCATCACCACCCCTTTTGAAGGCCCGGTGGTGCCGCCGGTGTAAAGGATCATTACCGGATCGGTGTGACGGATATCACAATCGGTGTTTTTATCGGGGTAGTCGAAGAGGGAGTTTAGCGGCTCGACGTTGAGTGGACGCGATAGGGTGATTGATTGAGAACTTGCGTCGTTATCTGAATAAATGAGTATGGTTCTCAAACCCGGCAACTCGTTGATGATCTCATCGATGATTGGCAGATATTGGGCATCCACCGCCAGCAGCTCAGCGTCCGAGTTGCTCAACACATGCGCGAGCAGCTGACCTTTGTAAGCGGTGTTGACTGGAACCGTCACTGCGCCGATCTTCGCGGCGCCGAACAACAGGAAAAGAAATTCGGTGCAGTTCGGAAGCATCACCGCCAGCTTCTTGCCTTTGGATAGCCCGCGGGCGGTCAGCCCGTTCGCAAATCTGTTTGATCGCTGATTGAACTCGCGGTAGGAGACGTTCTGATCGTTTCTGAAGTTGAGAAAATGCCGGTCGCCATATTGCGCCGCTCGTTCCTCGAGCAGGCGGGACAACAGTCGATCTTTGACAGCACGACGGTCGGGGGCTTCGTTTGTTGCAAAGGCAGATGTCATTTGTTCGCTGCAACGCCGAGATTCCGCTCCTGCGTCTGCGAATCTCGGTTCAAACCTGCATACCTGCGAGTGGCCTCGTTAGTTTACCGCTAGCTCGTTGTTTGAGTCGCGCTGCTGGTTCCCAACCCGTAGAACCTGGCTCCGTTTTCAGCCAGCATCTTTGTCTTGGTGCCTTCGGAAATGTCGGTTCTCTCGCGTATCCATTTTACCGAGTTAGGAAACTTGCTGTCTGTATGCGGATAGTCGGACGAATAAAGGATGAAGTCATCCCCGATCATATTCAAAACAACGGGCAGCAATCGTTCATCGGGCTCGGTCGAGAAGTAACAACTCCCGCCGGTTATGTAGTCCAACGGTTCTTTTTTCATCGCGGGCATTTCAGCGGTTCGCCGTTCGTAGTGTTCGTGGAGCCTGTCGATCCAGTACGGCAGCCAGCCGCAGCCCGCCTCGAGAAACGCGAATCGAATCCCGGGAAACTGTTCGATCACTCCACCGCAGACCAGACATGCCAGAGCAATCATTTGCTCGAATGGATGTCCGATGGCGTGAGTCATGAAGTGAGTGTCAAAGCGTTCGGTGCCTGCTGCGGTCAAGTAGGCGCCGTTCCCCCAGTGAACGGCTAACGGGACGTTGAGCTTTACCGCTTGTTCGTAAATCGGGAAGAAGTCAGGATGGTCTAGATTTTTTCCTCGAACGTTTGGCGGGACGGTGATGCCTTGACAGCCAAGTTCGTTGACGGCGCGTTTCATTTCGTGAATCGACGCCGGGACGTCCTGGAGCGGAAGAGTGGCCATCCATTTAAGTCGGCTTGAGTTGGTGCTGCAGAAATTCGAGTAGTAATTGTTGCAGGCTCGGCTCATGGCTATGGCGAAATCGGTGTCCTGGAGAGCGGAGAGCGCGAGGCCGAGGCTGCCGTAGATGACCTGCACGTCGGCGCCGTCGAGGTCCATGTCTTTGAGTCTTGCGACGGGGTCGGCGGCGCCCGGGTGGATCCCGCCCATTCGAGTGCCTTCGATTTGTTTGGAATGAGCCTGTCTGAGGCGAGGTTCAGGGAAGAGGCGGCCTTCAAGAAGGATCCGGGTAAGCCCAAGAGTGTCTTTGATGAGCCTGGGTCTGCGGGATTTAAAGGGTTCTTCGAGAAAGGTTTCGAAGACGTCCATTGGTTCGTTAATGTGGGTATCGCTATCAATAATCATGGTGATCAAAAAGGGACGAAACGGGTGAATGGGAGCGAGATTGGTGCAAGTCGAAAGACAGGAACACGGGCAAGGAACCTCCTGTAGAGTCGCACCAACCGCGAAAATTTCGAAAAAACGAGACCAGGACCGTTTAGAAAACTTCTGACTGACTAATCGGTCGGTATTATACGAATGGGGTTAGAGGCTGTCAATGGGGAAAGGGGAGGGAATGTAGGATGAAGGACAGTGCTTAAATATGGTTGGCTTCCCTCCGCCCTCATCCCTTCCTCTTCACTCCCGTGCTTCCCTCTCCAAGCTCGCCGCTCGCTAACAACACGCCGATTGCCGAGTTGATCGCTTCATCAAGCACTGCCCCTGTTCGGCTGAACCCGAACACACTTCGCACCTCGTTCACTAGCCGAGGTCGCGCGAACGCATGCCCTTTCTCCAATACCGCCAGAATCGCCGCCTGATATTCCTCCGGCGCAATTCGATCTCCAGGAATCCTCGTGCCCGCCCGCGAGCGAAACACACACTTGCCATGACACGAAACGCTCCAATAAAAATCATCACGCCGATCAACCAACTTCCCTCCATCAGCGTGATCACAAGCCTGAACAATTCGTGCTTGAATTCGTGATCCAACCCTCAGTCCCCACATCCCTGCCACGCGAGCAATCAGATCGAAGCGGTGCACCGGAGACTCGGTTTCAACAACTGCAACAATCGCTTTGATCAAGTCGCCAAGTGTGGCGGAATGAAAGTCTCGATCCTCATACCGTCCCTCGCCCGGCGTAGTCACATAAGCCGCCGCGCGCGGCCGTTCATACACGATCGTGTCGATTGCGGCAGGAAGCTCGGCTACTTCCGTCTGAACTTTCTCGGCATCTTCTGATTTGAGAACGGGGCGTTCGAGTTTCACTCGTTCTTGCGCTAGTTGTTCGGCCGCGGCTTGTTCGCGAGCGCGCGCTCGATCCTCTTCAATCAACGAGAGCAGCCGCTCGATAGTACCATGTCGATCTTTGAACCAATCGGTAGACCACAGTCGATGAATCGTCCATCCTCGCGCTTCCAATACCTGCTGTCGCAGCCGGTCACGATCCCGCGCGGTCTCTGATTCGTGATAGGCCACGCCGTCGCACTCAATTCCACAGAGAAATCGGCCCGGTGTGACATCGTCAAGAATACCCAGGTCGATGCGATAGCCGGTTACCCCAACCTGCGGAACTACTCTGATTCCACGGCTTGTCAGTTCTGCAAGGACATCCCGTTCGAGAGGCGATTCGGTTCCTGCGCTGGCTTTCGCGACTGGGCTATCGAGCCGACCGTGTTCTGCGTATTCCAGGAATGTTCTCAACAGACTCGGACCGGCGGAAGCGGTCGCGGCCGGGTTGATCTCATCGCCACGCATGGATGAGAAGACGCGCATGCAATGTCGCGCTCGAGTGACCAACACGTTCAGGCGTCGCCAACCGTTTTCGCTGTTGAGCGGTCCGAAGTTGTAACGAAGCTTCCCGTCCAGGGCCTTGGCGTAGGTGACGCTGATGAAAATTACGTCTCGCTCATCACCCTGGATGTTCTCGAGATTCTTAACGAAGAATGGCTCAATTGAATTGAGAGCGAAAAACGGTTCGATGCTCGGATCGTCTCGACGACGCTGCTCGAGCTCGTCTTGAATCGCGAGCTGCTGACGCATGTTGAATGTGCCTACACCGAGCGACTGCGTCGACTCTCCGCGCTGCTGGCGATCGAGTTGCAGCTTTGCAAATCGAACCACCGCGTCGGTGACCCGCTGCGCTTCGACGCGATTCATTCCCTTGCCTTCGTAGACACCGTCGGCGACATACTCGAATTGAAGTCCGTAATGATTGGTTCCGGTCTCGATGCTCGGAAAAGTATAGAGATCGGATTCATAGAAGCTCACGTTGGAGAAGTTGATCAACGACTCGTGAGTGCTTCGGTAGTGCCACTTGAGCCTGCTCATTCCGACACCCGCACCCATGAAGTTTTCAAGGATGCTTTCGGAGTCTTCGAATATCGGAGTGCCGTCTTCAGACAGCGGCGCGTTGACCAGACCTCCGGTAACGCTGAAAAAGTTTGTCGGCGGAAGTTGTTTTGGATCGCCCACGACAACGAGTTGCTTCCCGCGAGCGATTGCTCCGACTGCGTCTTCGGGAGGGAGCTGCGACGCTTCGTCAAAAATAATCAGATCGAACGTCGGTTCTGAGCCGTCGAGCAATTGCGCCACGGTCAGAGGACTCATCATAAAGCAAGGCTTGATCGCGCGGATGGCGGTTGCCGACTGCTGCATCGTGCGCCGAAGCGGCGCGTGCCCTCTTTGCAATGCCATCTGCTTGCGGAGGAACGGTAGTGACTTTGCCGTGATGTCCGGGTGCTGGAGCCTCTGCTGAACCCGATCGCGAAGGTGGCTCACTAACGCTGCGCGATTCTCACGGAGCACCAGTTGATCGAGCCGCTTGAATTCAGCGACTCTCTCTTCGTGAGTGAGGGTGTGGAACTTTGCCAGCGGTTCCGTCTGCTGCACCACCGACGAGAGCCATTTTATGTAAAACGCTCGCAGAAATGCCGGAGCGAGGTCCTTGAACGCGACTTGGCCGGTCATCGCGTTCGGGAGCATTTCGTGCGCGGCGCCCTGCTCCGCTGTTCGGCGCGTCGATTCGAAGGCTGCCCATTGAGGTGCGCGTTTTATGTTCGATGCGATCTTCTCCGCGCGAGCTCCGATCTCTTGTAAAGTTGCGTCACAAAGATACTGTTCGGGCCAACCCACAGGGGCGCTGAGCCGTGCGAGCGCCTCTCGAATAGTTGTTTTGATGCTTACTAACGCATCAACATCGGAGAGATTTGGCCGGGCAGCCGACGCGAGTTCCAACACGCTACTCTGAAGGCTATGACTGACACAAAGCCCGCGAAACTCAACCACCCAGCGGATGTAGGATTCGATACCATTCCAGTCCGAGCGCTCTCCCAGCCAGAGTTCGCCAAACAACTGTCGGCCTCGCATATCCAAACCTGCGAGTGCGGCACGTTCGGATCGCAAGCGATCGACGTTCTTCATCTCATTCGCCTGATCGACTATCGAGCCGGCGAAGGACGGGAGACGGTATGAAAGCCAGCGCTTTTTGATCGAGCGATAACGACCGTCGAGAAACGCAAGAAAGCTTAGAATGCCCTGAGATTTTTGTTCGATGTAGGCGATATCAGATGCGTGATCCTGGCCGAGCACATCAGGCGAAAATTCAGTTTTGACTCGTTCGTTGAGTCGCTCCAGCTCGCGCCCGCGTTCGAGCAGAGCGGTTGCCTCAGCCGGCGGTGTGTTCCAGGCGTCGTTTTGAAGCACCGCCATCGGAGCTCCGGGTGAGCGTTTCATCACCGAGGCTATACCTGCGATCGCCTCAACGTCGGCAAAGGTGCGAATCTCCGGGAGGTGCAAGGCTGCTTGAACGACTGAGGCTTGGTCTTTCAATTCGGCGAGACGCGCGCCCAGATCGCGCGCTAGTTGCTCAGCTGATAGCAGGTCGTCTTCTGAGTAAAAGGTCTTGTGGGCATCACGCCATGGATGCTCCGACGGATTCCCGATTACCGTGGAAGCGGCGGCAAGGTCTTGTAGCTCACGGACCGCGTGGTCTAGTTGATCGGAGGATAGCGCCTCGACAGGACCATTGAACTGAAGTCGTGGCGCTGAAAGAACTCGACCGAGTGCACCATAAGCCGCGTACGGAGTAATCCCGAGCACCCCGAACGGAGTGTGCACAGCGTTCACGTAATCGGATAGAGTCGCGCGAACGTGCGGAAGACGTTGGGTAGAGGCAGTTGGCGCCGCAATAC
>Ga0075425_100001174_pt1 | contig 25439 bp, 23 predicted proteins | sample SoiMethybrSBSTD4_FD_75300 | JGI IMG/M metagenome (GOLD analysis project Ga0075425, IMG submission 75300) | Bulk soil microbial communities from a Populus tree surrounding site in Tennessee, USA - Soil MetaG P. TD hybrid SBSTD4 | ecosystem: Environmental > Terrestrial > Soil > Tree plantation...
TCTGTGCGGGGGGTGGAGAGTGATCTCCATTCCTACCGCGACAAAGCTGCGAAGCTACCTTTGACGCGCAGACGGGGTGGTCAAAAACATTTCTGACCACCCCGTCCGCTCCTATTTTGAGGATGCCTTCGGCGATATTTTTTGAGGTCGCGTCCTCCCCTCCTCCAGAGGAGGGGAGTAGCAGCATGTCTGACCGTTTCATTCGTGGGCAACACCCTTTAGCCCGCGTCCCATTCCTATCTGGCTATCTCCTTCACGCCCGCCCACTTTTTAAACCGGACCTTCACGGCGTACATGCGGGCATCCGCGAGTTTCATGGCTTCTTCGATGGTCCCAGCATCGGCCGGCACATTAGCCAGGCCGCAGCTCACGCCGAACCGCATTTTTCTGTACGCCTCATGATGCGGATCAGAAACGACGAGCTTCCGGAAGTTTCGAATCTGGCGACGGAGAACAATTTTCGATTCGTCGCTGACGACGAGGAATTCGTCGCCACCCAGGCGGCACATCAGAGCACTCCCGGCAAAAGCTGCCTGGAGGTGCGTGCCGATCCGGATCAACGCCGAATCTCCAGCCTGGTGTCCGAAGGTGTCATTGACGGCTTTGAACCCATTGACGTCCACGAGTACGACGGAGAAGTGTTTCCCCGGCAATCTCTCCATCAATTCTTCAAACGCGCGACGGTTCGGAAGTCCGGTAAGTTTATCCACCGTGGCTTCGCGTCGTGCGTTTTCCAGGGCCAGCACCTTGTTTAATGGGCCGGCCATTTTCTCGGCCGCTGCAGTGACCAGCCGGATCTCGTCATCCGTCGGATTTCCTTTCACGTGCTGAACGCTGATGGTGGCAATGACCTGGTCTCCGACCGTGACGGGTATGCCGTCATGTGCTCCCGGCTTCAAGCTCACCGTCGAATGTGGAATGGAGCTTTCCACGAGACTGCGCAGAGCCGAAGCCATGTCTTCGACAGTTGTGAATTGCGAAACCGTTTCGGCGAAAGATTCCAGCTTCTTGATCTCCGATGTTGCTCGTTGAATATTGGAATAGACGCTTGATTGCGATGATGCCGCCATGGCGTCGAGTGTGTTTTTGTAGATGGTGCTCCACACGGCAACGACCTCGGGATCAAACAACGTAGCGGATCCTGCTTTGACACTCTCCATCGCTTCTTCGATCGTCTCCGGCGATGGAGCGCGCTCGGAAGTATAAGCGTCGAAGTAGTCCGCTACGGCGAGAACGCGGGCACCCAGAGGAATATTTTTCCCACTGAGGCCATTCGGATATCCCTTTCCATCGAACCGTTCGTGATGCGCGAGAATCGAGTCTGCAACCGGATACGGAAACTTGATATTCGAAATGATGTCGGCGCCGAGCTGGGGATGCAGCCGCATCTTGCGCATTTCTTCGGCCGTCAGCGGGCCGTTCTTGCTGAGAATGTATTCCGGAATCGCGAGCTTTCCAATGTCATGCAGCAGTGCGGCTGCGCCGATAGACGTGACTTCTTCTTCAGACAGGCGCAGGGCCTCGGCTATCGCCCGCGCGTACTTTTGCACTCGTTGAATGTGGCCGTGGGTGTTTTTGTCTTTAGCGTCGATCGCGAGCGCAAGCGTCGAAAGAGTCGAGTTGAACAGCTCAGCCATCTCACCGGCGTGCTTCTTTTCATTTTCGAGGCTTTTCATGTAGACGCGATACGAGTAGTAGCAAATGTAGAGAATCGGCACGATCACGATCAACACAGGCGCCGGAAACCGTGCTACGAGTCGCCACGCAAAGTAAGCCAGAAGTCCGGCGAGAAAAAATGAAGGAGCCGTGTACAGGAAGTTGTCGTGCCACAGCCGGAACATCGATTTTCGCGTGGACAGGCCGACAGCCAGCGACACGCAGACGGAATTGCCGATGTAGTAAAGCAACGATGCAATCATCGCGGCGACAAAGGCATCCTTTACCAGTCCGTAACCAGCTCCCGACATCAACACGATCAGCGAAACCATTCCTACGTTGAACACCATATGGTGCGGAATGAACTTCCGCGGTGGAATCATGCATTGAACCATGACTCCGCAGACGCCGACGAGCAGCGCCGCTTTCGTTCCCAGCATCATGAGCGTTAACAGCACCACCGTTGTGAGCAGCGAGAGCGAAGAACCGCCGATCAGGCGCACCTTCGTGTGAGCGGTCACGATCGCCAGAAAGAGCATCAGCGCAAAGTACCAGTAGTCAATCGTGCCCAGGCTTAGTGCCGTCCGGATCACCGCGCAGGCACCGCCAAGTCCAAAGAGGACGACGACGATCTTCGCAGCCGGTGGAACGCCCTTAAATGTGGATTTAGTACTCAATTAAATCCTCGCAGTCTCCTCTCTTATCGGATGGGCCGCCCAAGGCATTAGCCTTAGGGCCAACCATTTACAAATTAAATACACCAGATCGGCTAAAGGATTCTTCAAGGCAGCCGATAAGACAGTTGAATCCGCGGAATCCATCGAGCCAAGACGGCCGACCGCGGAAGCTGAAAGAGGGGACAAATGAGACGCATTTTATTCCTGGTTGGTTTCTCTCTGTGTTTTGCAGGAGCCCTGTTCGGCACGGACGAAAAGCTGGACGGCCGCCTTAAAAAGGCGACACGCGGGCCCCAAGATCAAAAAATACGCGTAATCATTCAATGGAATGCACCGGCCGATAAAACCGACGTTGATGACATTAAGGCCAAGGGTGGAAAAGTCGACCGCGAAGTGAAGACGGCGAAAGTGGTCGTGGCGGAAATGACGATCGACCAGATCCGGAAGCTGAATGACAATCCGAAAGTGAAGCACATCTCGATTGACGATCCGGTCCGAGGCCATGCCGGCGAACCGAACGTGGCATCGGGTGCCTTACTGGCGACGCAAAACTACGGCGTCACTGGCGCCAATATTGGCGTGGCGGTAATTGACAGTGGTATTGCTTCGCATCCGGATTTGACGAATGTAGTCAAAGCTGTCGATTTTGTGGATCCCACGAAGCATGGAGCCTACGACGGCTACGGCCATGGAACGCATGTCGCCGGTATTATTGCGGGATCGGGTGCGGCGTCCAACGGTGCGCACAAAGGTGTCGCGCCTGGCGTCCATCTCGTGGACCTGCGCGCCCTCAACGACAATGGCGGTGGGTACACGAGTGACGTCATGGCCGCAATTGAATGGGCGATCAACAACAAGAATACAGTCGATGCCACCGGCCACAACCTGAGTATCCGCGTAATAAACATGTCGCTTGGCCATCAGCCGTACGAACCGCCGGCCGATGATCCGCTTACAACGATCTGCCGCCTTGCGGTGCAGAACGGAATCGTGGTCGTCGTGTCTGCCGGAAACATGGGTAAGGATGCAGCCGGCAACGTCGCTTACGGTGGCATCACCAGCCCCGGCAACGAGCCTCAGGTCATCACCGTCGGCGCGATGAGCACCTTCAACACCGACAGCCGGCTCGATGATGCGGTCGCGTCTTACAGTTCGCGGGGACCGACGGCGTTTGATCACCGCATGAAGCCTGACATTACGGCTCCAGGATCGAAGATCTATTCAACCGTTAGCGCAGGTTCCAGATTGGCGACGACGTACCCACAGTATGTCGACGGACAATACATGGGTCTCAGCGGCACCAGCATGGCGGCCCCAGTCGTTTCCGGCGCCGTTGCCCTGATGCTCCAGGCTAATCCTGCCCTAACCCCGAATGCAGTCAAAGCTGCCTTGATGTACACCGCGGAAAAACGAAACGCGAATGCGTTTGCTATCGGTGCGGGCTATATCAACGTTGCGGGCGCCGTCAACCTCGCGAAGAACATCGATACCACGCGTTCTGTCGGCCAATACTGGATCAAGAACTACGGATTGACCCTGAACTATTTCAACGTGATCGCTGGCTCCCCGGCCGTCTGGGGAAAGACCATTGTATGGGGTGATGCCGGATTTACAGGCAATGCGATGTTCTACAACGCCGCCTCGTGGGGTCAAACCATTGTGTGGGGCGACACCATCGCATGGGATGAAACCATCGTGTGGGACGAAACCATCGTTTGGGATGAAACCATCGTATGGGAAGAAACCATCGTGTGGGGTGAAACCATCGTATGGGACGAGACCATCGTGTGGGGCGAAACCATCGCGTGGGGTGACTAGTCAGCGTCTTGAGCGCCGGCCGCTGAGTGCAAGCGCGATAGCGCGCAGCCTCAAGCGATGCCCGCGCTCACCTGGTGCAAGTCGGTTTCTAACCCTTTACTCGAGAGGCGATCATGATTCAGTCGATGATCAAATACCGGACTCTGCCTCTGAAAGCGCGGACCGCGATTGCGATGTTCGCAATCGGGGGAGCCGTCGCAGTGGCATCGACAGTCCTGTTCGAGCCGTTTCATTCGCCGGTGCGATTCCTGATTCTCCTGATGCTGGCCGTGGCAACGGCAAATCGGAAGTTCCGGTTGTTCAGGGATTCTTCGATTTCTTTTCTAACTTCCGTCACCCTGTTATCGATATTGGTTGCCGGAACGACGGAAGCGATCTTGATCGCAATTTGCGGCGTTGGCATCCAGACCTATTTCCCTTCTCGTAAGCTCGTCCTGTATCGCTTGGTTTTCAATGCCGGCATGATTGCGCTTACTGTAAAGGCAGCGTGCTGGATCTATACATTCAGCATGATGTACCGCGAGGCTGGGCTTCCCAATCAGCTCGTGGCGATGATCGCGGCCTCGTCGGTTTACTACCTGGGGAATTCGATTTCGGTTTCACTGATGATTGCGCTGACTACCGGCGCGCGGCTGCTGCCGTTGTGGAATGCTCATTTCGCCGCCAGCGCACCATCGTTTCTGATGGCGGGCGTGCTCTCAATGCTCGCTTCGCAGATAACGACGAAACTGTTCATGAACCCGATGCTGCTGCTGGTTCTGCCCGTCGTAGTCGGCAGCTACTACTTCACATTGCGTCTCGTGGAGACTCGGGCCTGAGAAACAGCTTAAACGTTTTCCTGTTCCTGATCCGTTTCTGTTGACGCAGGTTTCTTCCTGGTCCTCCTGGCGGTTGTGCTCGCACTCTTCGCTCTCGGTGCAACCGCCTTCCTCTTTATTCCCGGACTTGCGCGACGTTTCTTCGCAGGTTTTTCTTCGAGCAGCGGTTCCACCTCCGCTGGTTCTTCCATAACCGGAGGCGCCTCCATTTCCGCACTCTCCAGCGGCGCGTCGAATGTCGGCTCAACCTCCTGGACCGCCGCCTGCTCTTCGATAACCATTGGCTGTTGCAAAACGGGGGTTTCAGCTTCTTCTACGACGGGAATCGCCGGCCGAACCTGTTGAGAGATTTGGCTGCCCGGAAACACGCGGAGAATGCCCTGGCGATTCCGCTCAAGACGGAACAACCCGGCGCGCTGCGCGGACCGTACAGCCTCCAGGAAGCTGTGGAAGCCGTAGCGGCGTTCGTCGAAAGTTGGCGAGCTGTTCTTGATGAACTGTTTCACGTTTCGCAGATACATGGGCCAGTGCGGAGTAATCTTGGAATTCTGAAAAGCCTGCTGCATTGCACGGACACCTTCTTCGGCTTGCACCGGATTAGGAGGCGGCGGAGGCACTTCCATCTGCTCTGTGTCATGGCCGTTCGATGGAACAGCCTCTCTTTCGACATCGGGCTGCGGTTCCGCACCCTGATCTTTGAGTTCAACAAGCAGGCTCCGGTCGACCTGCTTCAACTTGACATATCCGGCCGACGCCAACTTCTCGATGAAGTCGCGGAAGGTGCTCGCGTTGTAATCGCGTTCTGAAAAAGTGGAATCGAGCTGTAACAGCGTGCTTTTCAGCAATCCGAGTTGCGGCGAAACTTCGCGGTCGGTCAAAACTTTGAGTGCGCGGCGAACCAACGGGAAAGCTTTCGCAAGATTCGTGTCACCTACCGTTGTGCGTGTCTTCTCAGCGGGTCTTCGTCCGCCCTGCGGGGCGACGAGATTTTCGTAGGAAATGAACTCGTGGCAGTTCTTCTGAAGGATGATGCTGGTGAAAGCTCGGCCGCCAACGACCATCACTTTCTTGTCGTACTGTTTCAGCTTTTCGACCAGCGCAATGAAGTCACTGTCGCCGCCCACAATCACGAACGCATTGATGTGATTTCGCGTGAACGCCATCTCCAGCGCGTCGAGGGCAAGGTTGATATCGGCGCCGTTCTTATCGCCGCCCGGGGTCAGGTTGCGCTGCACCATCTGGATCGCGTGCTGCGTCATACTGCGGCTATGCTCGCCTGCGCGCTTCCAGTCTCCATAGGCGATTTTTGTTACCACTTCGCCGCGTTCCTTGATCGCTTCCAGAACCGCGCCAATGTCAAAGTGACGGTTCAACGTGCTTTTTACGCCGATCTCGATGTTGTCAAAATCGATGAATACGGCGATTTTTAAACGGTCTTCTTCCATACCTCTCCAGAATAGCAGTATCGGCCGCGAATTACGCCAATTACGCGAATTACATCCGCAAAATGAGCGCAATGCGCGGCAAAGAATGTCTCACTTCTTGAATAAATTATCAAAGGCGCTGCGGGCATCGGACGAACTCGTCGGGCTCGGGTTGCTAACGCCGCCCGGCGGTCTCCCGCCGGAATCGCGGGTTTCACGTTCGATGGATGTGCGGGCCATGAAGAACTGGCAATTGTTTCGGAGATCCTTTTTGGTGATTCGTTCCGGAATATCTTGGGTGCACTCAAACTGGGCGGATGTATCGAAGTGACGGCAATTCTTGCAGGATCTCAGATCGGCTTTGCATTTCGGACACTGGCTTTCAAAAACAATTTCGATCGGCGGAGGAACAATCGCTCCGCATAAGGAGCATCGCAGCACTTCCTGAAAGCCCGGCATCTGCATCCGCCGCGGCTCTTCCTTTGCTTTTGACCCGCGCGGTCCGCCTTTGGGCTTCTCTTTCGGTTTCTCGCGTTGTTTCTCGCGGTCGCTACCGTCATCCATATAGCCGCGCTGGCCGTATTTTCTATCCATATTGATTGAGTCCTACGGAATCGTGTTACACAAGGTTACAACGGTCATGCTTCGCCCGCCAGAATCTTTACGTCGGTTCGCAATCGTTCTGTCAGGGCAGCATAAGGATCAGCAGCATTACGAAAAGCACCGGGATCGATGGCCTCGCCATAATGAATCTCGACAGGATGAAAACGAAAATGCCCGGCACGCGGCCACGCTTCGTATGTGCCGCGGATGCCTACAGGAACAATCGGAATACCCAGCTCATACGCCAGGATTGCGGCGCCCTTTCGGAATCCGGCAACATGGCCGTCGATAGAACGGGTGCCTTCAGGAAATACCAGGAGCACTCTATTGCTTTTCAAACCGGCGGCAGCAACCTGCATCGCTCGGACCAGGTTCGCGTTTGGATCGATTGCAACGATGTTGCAAATCTCTGCAAGCCACCTGGAAAATGCATTTTGCCAATAGTCGCTGTAGCCGAGGATGAAGATATTGTAAATGATTCTTCGCGGCAGCGTCGAGATAAGCAAGGGTCCATCCAAAAATGATTCATGGTTGGGACAGAGGATGAATGGTAGAGTCCGCGGCAGCTTCTCCACCCCGTAATGTCGCAACCTGAATCCAGTCTTCGAAAGAAGCTGAAGCATTCGCATTGCGACGAACATGACAGGGTTCAAGAACGTTCGCGAGCTGTGGATGTAATGCTTACGCAGGGGATCGTCCGGTGAAATCTCCAGCATTTCGTTCCAGCTGCGGCCGGCGGTTGCTTCAGTCGCCTTCGATGACGAAAGCGCCTCAATAAAGTCGGCAAGCGTGAAGATCCGCGCGGCTCGCTCTTCATCGATATGCGTGTTGAGTTGATTTTCCGCCTGCCCGAAAAGCTCGACACGTGACAGGGAATCGAAGCCGAGATCCAGTTCCAGTGTCATCGACGGGTCCAGCGCTCCTGCGTCGGGCTTTGCCTCTCGGACAAGACGGGCCACAACCGCACCAATTCCTTCCTGAAAGGTGGGATCATCCTTGCCCTGTGACGCCGCGGGCTTCTCATTCTGTCGACTGGATTCTTCTTTCTGAATTTCGAAGCGTTTCAATTTGCGCGTAACGGTTCGCGGGAGTGGTTCGTTCCGTATCGAAAGCGAATGAATCCGGTAGTAGGAAGGAAGCTGCTTCGACAGATTCTCGATTTCAAAGCGGATCATTTCCGAGATATTCGTCTGTCCAAGCCTGCGGAATTCGTCCATGTCGGGTACAACGATGGCATGGAGAGTTTCTCCTTCAGGTCCACTTGATGGGTCGGTCAAACCCATAATGCAGATTTCTTTTATGTAAGGTGACTTCGCGTAGTGCGTTTCGAGTTCCTCGGGATACGCCTTCTTGCCGCTGGACAGCACAATGACATCTTTGCTTCTTCCGGTGATAACCAGATTGCCGTCGTGCCGGATAAATCCAAGATCGCCCGTGTAGAACCAGCCGTTGCGAATCGCTTCCGCCGTCTGTTCCGGCGAACGATAGTAGCCCTTCATGACGATCGGGCCACGGATGCATACTTCGCCGACGCCTTCTTCGTTGGGAGAGTCGATACGGATCGTGACCCCGCGAATCGCCTTCCCAACCGTACCAACTTCGTTTTCCCGCACAGGTGTGATCGTTGCAGCCGCCGACGTTTCCGTCAGACCGTAAGCCTGAAGCACCGTATAGCCGAGCTCGCTCAGGTCTTGCGCAATGCGTGGATCGAATCGGGAACCGCCGCTCGCGAGAATTTGAAGATCCGCTCCGATCGTCCGATGTATTCGAGAGAACAGTTTCCGGGCGACCGACGGATTGCCGAGGGTCCTCGAAAGCGTTCTCATCCTCTCGAATAGAAATCGCATGGGAAATGGCTGCGCGGCTACCTGCGCGAAAATGCGTTTGTGGACGAGATAGAAGAATTGCGGAACGCAGATGAACAATGTGATTCGATGCCGATGAAACGCGTCGGTCACACGCTGCGGAGAAACCGAGGAAAGAAAAACCACACCTGCGCCCATGCACATGGGACCGAGCGCATTCGCGATCAACGGCAGCACATGGGAAAAGGGAAGAATCGAAAGAATACGGTGATCCGGAGAAAATTGCAGGGCTTCGATCGCTCCACGGATTTCGTAATTCAAATTGTCGTAGGTGAGTTCGACGCCTTTCGGATTGCCGGTGGTGCCCGAAGTGTAGATCAGGAGCGCGGTGTCGGTTGGAGCAGGACTTGGAAAATGTCGGACGGCGGATTGCGGATGCCGGCTGTTGGAACAGGAAAGCACTTCGCATCCGAGTTTTTTTGCAACGTTCGAAGCTTTATCGAAGTTGGTTTGGTCGGCGAATATTGCGATGCAGCCGGCATGTTCCGCGACGAGGTGGACTGAGGATTCGGGAAGTGTCGTGGCGAGAGGCACGGCGACCGCTCCGAAACGCATTGCGCCGAGGAGAACGAAAACCCACTGAGGAATGTTCTCCATGAGAATGCCGACACGATCGCCGGGTTTCGCTCCCTTCCGTTCAAGAAGCGTTGCGATCTCGTTCGCATGTGCCAGAACGTCCGCGTAACCGTATTCTTCAACCTTATCCTGCTGGTCGATAGCAAACGCAAAACGGTTTGGAAACTGGCCATTCCATTGCTCGATACGCTCGAAGATCCAGCCGGGAGATGGCGTTTCGGTGATCGGCGGCCCCGAGGCCTCAGTGAGGAATCCCATATGGCTAGCATAAAAGTAAAGTTTGTAGGCGGTACCAAAAATTGATAAGAAATAACGGTATTCTTTGCGTTGGAAACTTTAGGAAGGGAGAACAATGAAAATAAAAGTCAGTTATCTATCAAGATTCTTCGCAGTGGTAGTCGTTCTTTTTGCCATCTCGGTTTTAGGTTTCGCTCAGGGCGGCGGTCAGCGAGGACCTCAGACTCCTCCTCCACCGTTCAAGCCGACGGCATCGGACACGCTGAAAACCAGCGATGGCGATCTGAAGATCACGCCGGTGAACCACGCCGGAGTTATGTTCCAGCTCGGCATGAACACGCTGTACGTGGATCCCGTCGGAAACTATTCGGAACTCCCGAAGGCCGACTACGTCCTCATCACCGACATTCACGGAGATCACATGGACGCCAATGCCGTGAAGACGCTTTCAAAACCGGGAACGGTCGTGATTGCGCCTTCCGAAGTTGCGAAAACCGTCACGGAAGCGAAGCCGCTCGCGAATGGCGCCAGCGAGACGATCAAGCTGAACGGCAAGAACGTCAAGGTCGAAGCAGTTCCCATGTACAACCTCCAGAGAGGTCCAGCCGCCGGCCAGTTCTACCATACCAAGGGACGCGGCGATGGTTACATACTGACCGTTGGTGGGAAAAGAATCTATCTTGCCGGCGATACCGAGTGCACTCCGGAAATGAAGGCGCTGAAAAATATCGACGTCGCATTTCTTCCGATGAACCTGCCCTTCACGATGACCCCTCAGGAAGCGGCAGATTGCGTAAAGGCATTCAAGCCGGCGGTCGTTTATCCATATCACTATCGTGATAACGATCCTTCGACCGACCCGCAGCAGTTCGCGGATGCGCTGAAGGACACCAAGGGCGTCGAAGTCCGGATGCGTAACTGGTACTAGCGTTTTGAAAGCGGAACAACAAGTCGAGCGGTTCAGCTTTACACAACTGATCGGGCCCGGCTTGCTTGTGGCCGCCGCCGGCATCGGCGCCGGCGATATCGTTTCGTCCACAGTCGGGGGAGCCAACTACGGGTTGGCTCTCCTGTGGGCGGTCGTCCTCGCAGCTTTCCTCAAGTGTTTCCTCAATGAAGGCATCGCACGGTGGCAGCTTGCCACCGATACCACTGCTATCGAAGGATGGGCCGCGCATCTGCCGTGGTGGGTCAATGCGTACTTTGGCGTCTACCTCATTCTCTGGACGCCTGCCGTAACTGGTGCGCTCAGCAATGCATGCGGTCTCGGCATCGCGAATCTTACAGGGGGCGCGATACCAGCGAGCTGGGGCGCTGTCATTCACACGGCCATCGGATTCTCATTCGTCATGCTTGGTGGATTCGAGGGTTTTGAGAAGATCATGAAGGTCCTTATCGGCGTGATGTTCTTCTCGATGATTGCATGCGCGCTTATTACCCTTCACGATCCGCTGTCCGTACTCAAAGGTTTCATTCCGGTCATTCCGTCGGGGGCCGGCACGTCGGTGCTTTCGGTACTTGGAGGAATTGGCGGTTCGATCACGATGCTTTCCTACAACTACTGGCTTCGTGAGGAAAAGATGGTCGGGCCGAAGTGGCTGAAGCATGTGCGGAAAGATATTGCGGTCGCTTACGGGTTCACCGCGCTCTTCGGAATGTCGGTGATGAGTATTGCGGACCAGACATTCCACGTTCCCGCGATCAAGATCACGGATGCGCAGGCAGTCACGAAAATGGCGGAAACGCTCGGGTCGGTCATCGGCACTGTCGGCTTTTATTCGTATTCGATTGGGTTCTATGCCGCGGTGTTTGCGTCGCTTTTGGGGGTGTGGCAGAGCGTACCTTACATTTATGCGGACTTCTACAGCGTGGTTCGTCGCTACACGCCGGCAGAACGATTAGCCGCAACGGAGGTAACGAGTACACCTTACCGCCTGGCGCTGGTGTTTGTTGCGGTCGCGCCGATCCCGTTGGCCTTCGTGAATCAGGCGCTGTTCATCATCAGGACCTACACGATCGTCGGAAGCCTGTTCATTCCGTTCCTGGCCGCAACGTTGCTCTATATGAACAATTTCAGGATTCCAGCCAATGGCGGCGTCCGAAAGAATGGTCCATTCACGAATGCCGTGCTCATACTCGCGCTCATTCTCTTTGCGCTGGTCGGTGCGCGCGAGGCCGGTTTGCTGCCCCGATGAGAACGATCGCCCTGCTGACGGTATCCAATGTTTTCATGACATTCGCCTGGTACGGGCATCTGCGTTTCCGGGAATCCCCGCTCTGGATTGTGATTATTGTGAGTTGGATGATTGCGTTTGTGGAGTATTGCTTCCAGGTGCCGGCAAACCGAATTGGGTCGTATCAATTCACGACCGCACAGCTGAAGACCATTCAGGAAGTGATTACGCTGATTGTGTTCTCGGTTTTCTCTGTAACGTACCTCCGCGAATCTTTTCGCTGGAATTACCTGGTCGCGTTTGGCCTCATCGTGGCGGCGGTGTTCTTCATGTTTTACGAGTAACCGCGAATGGCTGGAGTGGGTGAATGAGCGGTGAGCTGAGTGAGGTGAATGAGCTGAGTGAGCTGAGTGAGGTGAATGAGCTGAATGAGCTGAATGAGCTGAATGAGCTGAATGAGCTGATAGTCCCCTCCTCTAGAGGAGGGGTGTCTGCGCGATCAAATCGTTAGAACGCGCAGACGGGGTGGTCAGTCACCTTGTTGAATTTTGCGAATCGTTTCACGGATTGTTTCCAACACCGATTCCGCGTTTTCGCGGAGAATGCGATTTTCAAATCGGAGAATTTGTACATTTTGTTTCTGTAGATATCTCGAGCGTTCTGCCTCGTAGTCCTCGCGCAATATTGAGAAGTGCCTGGCGCCATCAAGTTCGACGATCAGAGAACATTCTGGACAATAAAAATCGACAATGTATGGACCAATGCTGTATTGACGGCGGAACTTCTTGCCGAGAAGCTGGCGTTTCTGAAGGTATGTCCACAGGACGGCCTCCGCTGCGGTTCCTTCATTACGGAGCTCTTTCCGCCGGTCTTTCTTTTTAGGGTTGTTGTAAATGCTGCGCGGGCGGTCAGCCATACCATTGCTGGCCGTTGCAAGCAGGGAACCAGTCTGACCACCCCGTCTGCGCGTTCTAACGATGTTGATCGCGCAGCCACCCCTCCTCTGGAGGAGGGGACTATTGGCTTCCTCAAGTTTTCATCCCGAATTCAGATCATGGCTTCGTCCCAGAAGAGCTCATTCCGCTCGAATCGGGGAAATGAAAGCGGGGTAGCATCTACGGTCTCAAACTTACCCGTGCGGATGAGTTCCGACATCAGCTTGCCTGTAGCGGGCGACAGCATCAGGCCGTGCCCGCTGAATCCAGCTGCAACGTAAACGCCTTCTGCTATTTGATCGATGATGCCGTTCTGATCCGGTGTCATCTCGTACAGCCCGCCCCATCCAAAGACAAGCTTCACGTCCCGGAACTCGGGAAGTCGGCGGACGAGATCCGGGAAAAAGTCATCGTAGAACCGCTGGACATCGCATTCGAAGCGGATTCCCGGCGGCTCGTCCGGTTTTGTCTTTGCCAGGATGATTTCAAGGCTCCCATCGCTGCGCCAGTGCAGGCCACCAGGATCAACCGTCATTGGAAATTCGTACGTCCACGGCCGCGGCAGCGCGCATCGGAATAGCTGCTGCCGCACAGGTACGATGGGTAGCGCGACCCCGATTGTCTGCGCGATCGGCGCAGAATAAGCTCCGCACGCAATCACAATCTGATCGGCATCGATTCGGCCCGATCGCGTCGCGTAGACACTCCGATGGTCGATCCTCTGTACCTCGTCCGGAACGAACTCGGCGCCGGCCTTTTCCGCCCTATTTCGAAACGCTCCCAATGTGGCTCTGGCATCCACGTATCCGTCTTTCGAGCCAAGCAATCCGCCGATCAGGTCGTCGCAGCGCAATTCTGGAATGAGCCGGCGGATATCGCTGACGCTCAACATCTCGCATACCGCACCCAAGGATTTCTGAACGTCGTGCCGCCGCTTCACCTTCGACCAATTGGATTCGTTTGCCAGAAACAAGTAGCCGCGCTGCCGGAATCGGCATTCCGGCATCAGCTCAAATACCGTGAGGCTGTACTGCACCATCCGGACATTCACGTCCGACATGTATTGCTGCCGGACGCCGCCCATGGCGAGTGCACTCGATGCGAATTGATAACTGGGATCCCGTTCGATGACGAGGACTCTTCCTTTGAAACCGTCCTCGAGCAGGTGAAACGCAGTGCTGGCTCCGACAACTCCTCCGCCGATGATGACGACGTCCGCCGTGGCGCTCACTTGTTCTTTGTCGCCAGAAATTCGCGCACGACTTCCTTTACGTCGCGGTGATTGCCATCGACGGCATAGTTCATGCGTCGCATGTCTTCAGCGGAAATCTTTCCGCCCAGGTCTTTGAAAGCCTGTCGAACTTCAGGATGTTTCTGCGCCACGGCTGTCCGCAGCAGCGGCGCCGCATCATAAGGAGGGAAGTAGTGCTTGTCATCTTCAAGGACGATCAACCCGAGTGCGTCAATGAGACCATCCGTCGAATTGCCCGCAATAAAATCCACCTGACGTTCGGCGACGGCTTTATATGTCAGGCCGAGATCCATGATGCGCGGCGACCTGGGAAAGCGAAGCCCATAGGCTTTCACAAGCCCGGGATAGCCATCTTCTCTTTCGATAAATTCATAACCAAAACCTGCAGTCCAGCCGGACGTGTACGGCACGGCATCGGAGATCGTTCGCACATTCAGCTTCTGCGCATCTTCCTTGCGGATGATCATGGCGAACGTGTTGTTGAATCCGAGAGGCTCGGTCCATTCCACGCCGTAACGGCTAAGGTATGCCGTCCTTACTTTGTCGTACGCGCTCGATGAATCGGTTGCGACGGGTTCTTTCAAGATCGCCGTCAGTCCCGTGCCCGTGTATTCGACATACGCGTCGATCTGTCCGGCAGTCAACGCTTCGTGACAAACGAGTGTCCCGCCGAGATTCAAACGCCGATCAACCTGCAATCCCGTCTTCGCTTCGATCTGCTGTGCGAGCAGTTCGCCCAGAATCACTTGCTCCGTGAAATTCTTGGATCCGACGATGATCCGATCGGCATTCGAGCAGGAACAAACAAGAACGCAGATCAGTAACACGCCCAGCAGTTTTGAAAAACGCTTTTCGATCGCGCCCAGTCCGAAATCCGCCGCGAGCGCCAGCAGTGCCGCCGGAATTGCGCCGGCGAGAATGACGCGGCCGTCAACCATAGAGACACCGCGAAAGATGAACATTCCGAGTCCGCCTGCGCCCACTGCAGCAGCGATGGTCGCCACACCGATGGCGATCACGGTAGCCACGCGAATGCCCGCGAAGATAATTCCCAGGGAGAGAGGGATTTCCACTTTCCACAGCAGTTGGCCGTCGGTCATTCCCATTCCACGTCCGGCTTCCCGGATGGCAGGATCGACTCCGGAAATTCCGGTGAATGTATTTCGAATGATCGGCAGAAGCGAATACAGGGTCAATGCCACGACGGCGGTTCGTCCGCCAATGCCGCCGATGAATGGAATGGGAATCAAAAATCCGAAGAGCGCAAGACTCGGAATCGTCTGAACGATGTTCGCCACCGCGAGTATCGGGCGGCTCAGCCGGCGATTTCTTGTCATGAAAATTCCGAGGGGAATTCCAATAGCTGTGGCGAGCAGGATCGCGATTGCCACCATCACGATGTGCTCGAGCGTGAGGTGCCAGACATCCGACCTGTTGGCCCACATGAAATTCAGAACGTTCATGCGATGCTTTGCGAAAAAGCCTTCGCCTCGGCGTGGTCCAGTTTTTCAAAATCGGATGCCGGCACCAGGGCTATTAACTCTCCATCTTTCATCAGGCCGATCCTGTCGCCGAGTATGAAAGCTTCGCGGACATCGTGGGTGACGAAAACCATCGTCTTGCCCAGCCGTTTTCGGAGGTCTCGAAATTCACGTTGAACTTCAGCGCGGGTGACCGGGTCGAGCGCCCCGAATGGCTCGTCCAGCAGGAGTATCGCAGGATCGGCAGCCAGTGCGCGCGCAACACCAACGCGCTGCCTCTGTCCGCCGGAAAGTTCGCGGGGCAGCCGTTCTGCAAAACGCTGTGGATCGAGCCCGACCAATCGCAGCATTTCCTGAACCCGTGTGTGGATTGTCTGGTCCGGCCACGCTTGAAGCGAAGGCACAAGTCCGACGTTGCGTTCCACGGTGAAGTGGGGAAAGAGTCCAATCTCCTGGATGACGTAACCGATGCGGCGGCGTAGCTGGATCGGGTCCCAGTCTTTCGCGTTCTTTCCTTCGACGAACACCGCGCCTGATGATGGCTCGATTAGGCGGTTGATCAGTTTGAGAGTTGTTGTCTTGCCGGAGCCGCTTCGACCTAAAAACACCACGCTTTCGCCTGGTGCGATGGTGAACGAGATGTCGTTGAGAATCGGCCGGCCGTTGATCGCGTAAGTTACACCGCGAAACTCCACGATCGCATTCATCGCTGGAGTGTACCACGCGACCTTATGGAATAATCCGAGCATGCTTTCGTGGATTGAGATCGATCGCGCGCGCCTGAAATCCAACCTTGCCGAGTTTCGCAAGATGATCCGGCCATCAACGGGCCTGATGGTGGTGGTGAAAGCGAATGCTTATGGACATGGATTGGAAACGGCGGCGGCCGTGATCGCTGAGGATGCGGATTGGCTTGGCGTCAATTGTTCAGATGAGGCAACGACTCTGACCCGCATCGGCGTGACGAAACCGATAGCGATTCTCGGCCACACGAGCTTCGATCAGATCGAGGGTGTTGTCCGCAATGGTTATCGGCAGGTTCTGTATCGGTTGGATGTCGCCAGTGTTCTCTCGGCAGCGGCCGCGAAATACAAGACCACGGCGAAGGTACATCTAAAAATCGAGACAGGAACGAACCGGCAGGGTATTGCGCTGGCGGAACTGGAGGGATTCGTTACAAGTGTGAAGCGCCTGCCGGCAATCGAAATTGAGGGCGTCTATACACATTTCGCGAACATTGAAGACACCCTCGACCCCGCATTTGCGCGTGCACAGGTGGAGAGATTTCTCGACGCTCTCGCGATATTGAAACGCCTTGGCGTTAATCCGCCGCAAGTCCATGCTTCGGCCACTGCTGGTGCGTTGTTGTATCCGGATATGGAGTTCACGATGGTTCGCGTCGGTATCGGTGCATACGGCATCTGGCCCTCCCGCGAAACCCAGCTCGCGGCGCGAGAGCGCGGCCGGCAGCTTTCGCTCGCGCCGGTTCTGACGTGGAAGACTCGAGTCGCGCAGGTCAAAAGCATCCAGTCGGGTGATTACGTGGGTTACGGTTTAACGTATCAGGCGCGCCGGGCGATGCAGGTCGTCGTGCTGCCTGTGGGCTACTACGACGGGTATGACCGTGAGCTTTCGAATTCGGGCAGGGCGCTGATTCACGGCCAGCATGTTCCGGTGATCGGCCGTGTCGCGATGAATATGACGATGCTGGACGTGACCGACACCGGGGCCGACGTTGATGAAGAAGTCGTGCTTCTCGGCCGTCAAGGTAACGCGGAAATCCGTGCGGAAGAATTGGCGGAGAGGATCGGAACGATTCCCTATGAAGTCGTGTCGAGGATCAATCCATTGATTCCACGCAGACTAAACGCGGGCTAAGGGCGTGTTGAAATCCTGAAAGCTGCTGCTATTCCCCTCCTCTGGAGGACCCGGACCATTTCACTCCGTTTCGGCAACACGCCCTAAAGCCCGTGTGAATGAATCGAAATGAGGCGATAGTCCCCTCCTTGCGGCAATGCAAGGAGGGGACTATCGCCTGATTCCGATTTGTTCACAGCTTCTAAAGCCCGCGACTACAAGTCGCGGGCTTTAGCACGCGTTCAATTTCTGATATTTCCCCCGGAAATACAGGAGCGGCTTTGCCGTTTCCAAAACCTCAGCGTGGTCCACTTGCCCCACAAAGATCGTGTGATCGCCGGCAAGGTGCTTTGCGACGACCTCACACTCCATGACCGCGATTGAATCGTGCAACAGCGGCATGCCCAGCTGGCCTTCGAAGTAAATACTCGGCGGGCGCTCGGAATTCTTGTTCGCGAACATTCGGGAGATGTCTTCCTGCGCATCGGAAAGCATACTGACGCCGAAATGTTTCGACTCCATGAAAGATTGAAGACCGCTCAGCTTGTTGTCGAGGCAGACGAGGACAAGAACCGGATCCAGCGAGACGGAAGTGAATGAATTCACCGTCAAACCATACGGCTTGCCCGACCTGTCACGAGTCGTGACAACGGTAATACCGGTAGCGAAGTTACTCATGACCTGACGGAATTTATCGGATGTAACCATAAGAGCGTTATCATAGCCCAAACCGGGATATAATCCCGGCACCGAATGCGATCTCCATTACGAGCACTCGCGTTTTTCGTTGCTCTCTTAACGGTCTGCGTCGGCTTATCAGCGCAGGTCCGCGTGGATGTTCGCCTCGTAAACATCATTGCCACGGTTACCGACGAATACGGCCGCTATGTCGGCAATCTCACTGCCGATGATTTCGTCGTGCAGGAGGACGGCGCCCCGCAAAAGATTTCACACTTCAGCCAGGATCACGATGTGCCTGTCAGCGTGGGCATCGTTCTCGACACCAGCGGCAGCATGGAACGAAAGATTCGCACGGCGGTGGACGCCGTCGACCGCTTCATCCGGCGCACGAACGAAGAAGACGAAGTCTTTTTGATGACGTTCTCGAGTGAGCCGCTGCTCCGGCAGGATTTCACCAACGACCGTAACAAGCTATCGCAGGCCCTGCGCAAAATGTGGGTTACCGGAGGTACGGCGCTTTACGATGCCGTCAACCAGGCCATCGACAAGGTCCAACTTGGCCGGCACGAGAAACGCGCAATCCTGGTGATAACGGACGGCCAGGACACGTCGAGCGTCGCTAAGCTCGATGAAGTGCTGCAGAATATCCGGCAGCAGGAAGTGCTGGTCTACGCGATCGGTATAGCGCCGACGGCCGGTTCGCAGAAGTCCGGTCTAGTTCCTTTCAACCTCCCGCTTCCAGGAATTCTATCGGGCAGATCCTCTGCCCAAAACAGGCGCGATGACGTGGACATGAAAGTCCTTCATGCTTTCGCCGAGAACAGCGGCGGCCGCGCGTTCCTGCTTTCCGAAGGCTTCTCCAGGCGCGGAACTGAAATCGAGAAAGTGCTGACAAAGGTTGCCGACGAGCTCCGCAGCCAGTACACACTCGGTTACTACCCGCCTCAGCCGGATGACGGCCGCTTTCATACCATCCAGGTGCGCACAAGAACCGGCCATCCCGTCCACACCCGCCAGGGCTACATCGCGAGTGCCTCGTAGAAGGAAAATCAAGGAAAACTAGCCGCAGATTACGCGAATTACGCAGATTCAGTCCGCGTAATTCGCGTAATCTGCGGCTGATTCTGTTACGTCGAGGTGATGTTCCTCAGGAATTCCGCGGTCTTTTCCGGAATCGAGGCATTGATGAACATTCCGGATCCGAGCTCGAAACCGGCGGGCTGTGCCACGCGGGGGATGAACGACATGTACCAGTGAAAACTCGGTACGTCCGCGGATCTTTCGAGGAGACTTCGGATGACGAAATTGAAATCCGGATCATCAAGCCCGAAATAAATCTTCCGGAGCACGCGCCGCATGTGCGCGGCGAGGTCGGTCATTTCCTCAGCGGTGACGGTTCCAAAATCGGGCGAATGACGCAGCGGCATGAGCCATACGTGAAATGGCGAAATGGCGGCGAACGGCACGAAACTCACGAAGTGCTCGCTCTTGCTCACAAGGCGAATGCCGGAATTCAGCTCGTCATCGATCATTTTGCAGAACAGGCAGGCCCCGTTGTCCTTCAGGAATTGTTGAGCGTCCTGGCTGCGCCGCCGGACATCGTTGGGCATGACCGGCGTCGCGAGAATCTGGCAGTGCGGATGCTCGAGTGAAGCGCCGGCTCCTGCTCCATGGTTCTTGAAGATCACGACGAGGGAAATCCTCTGGTCCGTGCCGATCTGGATGTATCGACGCTGGAGGGCGGACAACACGCGGTTTGTCTGTTCTTTCGTCTGATCGTAAAGATATCGGTTGTGATCGGGATGCTCGATGAGCACTTCGTGAAATCCCGTTCCCGTCATCCGCCGATCCATGAGTCCGCCGGATGAAGTGTGTTCATGGTCGGGTTCAAGCGCGGGAAATTTGTTTCGTACAACGCGAACTGCCCATGCGCCATCGGCGGGTTCTCGGAAGATCGGATCCGTCATGTCTTCGTTCCCCACACAAAACGGACAGGTATCAACATGCGACGGCGTGTCCCGGCGATTAACTCGAATGATGTAGTCTTCCGGCCGTTTCGCGCGTTCCGGCGCGATGATGACCCAGTCGCCCGTTACATGGTTGAAACGGAACTCCGACATGGCCGCGCATTATACTGCCGGTGCAAGGCATTGCAACGTTTGGGCACGGATTAGCTGATAATCCTTACAATTCTGAAACCGTAATCCGTATACCGGTACTCCGGCGGCAGGCTGCTTCGGTGGGCAGCACGCGATGCTTTGATCTGATGGCGCCAGGAGCCGCCCCGTGAAACACGACGGCTTCCTTCCTCCGGACCTGTTGGGTTCCTCTCCGGCGAGCCCGAGTAGTAGGTTTCTGCGTACCAGTCCAGGCACCATTCGTGAACGTTGTCACCCATGTTGAACAGGCCATAGCCGTTCGCAGGTGACTCGCCGACGCGTTGCGGTGAATTCCACGAACGATTGAAGTAATCAAGCGTCTCCGGCGGTTCGATGCCCCAGGCGTAGTCGGCGTCTTGGAGTCCGCCGCGGCAGGCTTTCTCCCATTCGGCTTCCGACGGAAGCCGGTATCGTTCGTTGTGAGTTATGGAGAGCCACTCACAATAGGCCGCCGCGTCGAACCAATTAACACCGACAACGGGTTGCGCGGGATCAGCGAACGACGGAGCGTGCCAGTCGCGCGGCTCAGCGTGATTGGTTTCATTCAGAAATTGGGAGTATTCGAGCCGGGTGATCGGGGTGCGGGCAATATCGAAGCTGTCGATCCAGACCCGATGCCGAGGCTTTTCCCACGAATAGTGATTGGTGGATCCCATCCAGAACCATCCGGCGGGAATGGTGACAAACTCCATGCGGGTATTATGCTGAAAGTCCAATTTCGAACCTCGAATTTCGAATGGATCGCCTGATGTGGATTTGTCCACTCGTCCAGTGGTCCAGTTTGCAAATTTGCATGTTGGACCAGTGGACAAATCCACATCAGGCGATCCATTCGAAATTCGAGGTTCGAAATTGGACCGAGCAGGCTTGGCGCCTACCCTTCAGCGTAATAAATCTTATGGCAGCCGGCGCAGGCTTCGTCCAACTCTCCTCCGACCTCGAAGAGTTTGTCGGGGTTCTTTTCCTTGATCGCTGCCCGCGCTTTGTTCGAGACGTCGATAACAACGTTCGACTTGTTCTGCCATTCGCCCTGGTCCTTCGTTAGCTGTGATTTCTGCAGGAACTTCATCGTCTCAATCATGGCGATTGCGGCATGATCCAGCTTGGTCCATCCGTCGACATCCTTCGGAGCGTCTTCCGGTCCGCTAACGGTCCAAAGGGTCGCGGCCTGTTCCATTACCATGGCGTCCATAACGTCTTTGAGCTCAGGAACCGATACAAAATTCTCAGGCAGTCCGTTCTTCAAGTTTTCTGCCTTCTGTTCGGCGGTCAACTGCGGTTGCGCCGTCTGCTGGGGTGTCTGCGAAGTCTGCGATGTACAGCCAAAAACTAATAATGCACTCACGATAGCGGTGATACCCAAACTCTTCATGGCCTCTCCTGTCGGAAGTTTGATTATACGAACCAACAAGTTATAGGGTAGCGATTCTGATGTAAAGCTGAAGAGTTTCTGAATTTTTCGTCAGAAATCTGCGGCGCTAAATTCCAACATTCTGACCGACGCGGTCGGCGGCCAGCTTGATGCGATCTTCTATGGAAGGATGACTGTAGAAGATGAATTCGATGATCTTATTGGGTGTGCGATTCGCCATGTTCAGATCAGCAAGTTTTTCCATGCTCGACACGAACGCCAGCGAATCTCCTGTCACGTCGAGAGCATAAAGATCGGCAGCCGTTTCGAGCCTTCTGGAAAAATAGTTCACGGCAGGCAGTACGAGGAGCGAAAGCACCGTGATCGACAACGCCAACACCGGAAATGCCGCGATGTCGGACGGACCACGGAATCCGAACGCCCGCGCAAAGTGCGGCAGAATTCGATAGAGCACGAAAAAGCCAACCATCGTCAGCGTCGATTGAAGCGCGAGTCCGAGCCAGATGTGATTCTTCACGTGGTGACACAACTCATGCGCCATGATCACTTCGATTTCTTCACCGGAGAAATTCTGCAACAGCGTATCCGACACGATGATCCGCCGCGTATTCCCCCATCCGACAACCGCCGCATTCGCCTTGCGCGTTTTTGCTCCGAGCGACCATTCAAAAATTCCACAAACGCGGGCTCCGGTTCTCCGCGCGAGCCGCGCTACACGATCCTGAAGGTCGGCATTCTCGACCGGCCGGAACTTGAAAAACAGCGGCAACAATAAAACAGGAGCAAGGTTTGTCACCGCGATCACGAACACGACAAATGCGACGCCTGCGTAGAGCCACCACGATTCGGGATGAACACGAAGAAAGTAGTACACAACTTCGACGGCGGCGACACCGAGCGGAATGCCGATTGCGAGACTCTTGAGCTGGTCTTTGATCCACTCGGCGAACGTTTGACGTGAAAGGTGGAACCGGTGCTCGATCACGTAACCCGAGTAAAACGCGAGGGGGAGCTCGATCAGTTTGAAGATGATACCAACCAGAAGAATGTAAATGAGCACCGTAAGGGCTTGTGAGGACGACAGGCTTTCCGCAAAGTCGCGGATCCGGACGCTGCCGTGGAGCAGCAGGTAAATAAGGATCAGAATATCGAGTGCAAAACCGGAAACAGAAACGAAGTATTTGATACTTTCGTACTTCTTCGGATCGTCGTCCATAACACGTCGCCGGCGGAACCACCCCTAAAAAATCATTCGAGGCCAGATATACAAGGTATACGCAACAAGCTTTTCAAATTCAATCAGGAAGGTTCTGACATCGTCGCGGTCGTTCCACCAGTTATCGCGATTCAATCCGCCGTGCGGCGACGCTACTACCGTGAAATCCATCGTCTTACCGAAAATGTAGCGCGTCACCATACCGGTTCGCCGAGTGTGATAGTTCGATGTAAGAATGACGACCGACTTCCAGTGTTTTTGTTCCGCAAGTTCATGCACCCGGGTCAGTTCGTCGAACGTGTCGTTCACAAAAGGCTCAACACGGACAATGGCTTCGTCGGGAACACCCAGGCCGTGCAGGATGTATTTGTTAATGTCGAAGCCGGTCGAAAGATTCACCCCACGCTTTCCAAGTTCGAGAACCTCAGGGCCAATGGGTTCACGAGTTAAGACGATATATGGCGCCAGCTTCTGGTTGTAAAGGTCGGCCGCTCCCCATGCCCGTCCCGGGTCGCCGCCGGCAAGAAGGACGATGGCGTCGGCCGGTTTCGGTTCCGAAGTGGAGATGATCGCGGCGGTGGAATACCGGAGCAGAGGCTGATAGCCGAAATAGGTCACCGGGATCATGAATAAGACGAAGTTCAGCATGAAAAGGCCTTTTCGGCCTATTTTCTTCCGGGGATTTGGCCGCGGACTGCGGGGATTACGTGCATTCATCGGCTAAAAATAAATTCGGGCGACGTCGCTGACATGTCCGGCTGAAACAGTTTCAAGATTCTGAAGAGTTCCCTGTGCGTCACGTTCCCAGGTCAGTGCCTGAAGGTCCGCCTGCATCAATCCGAATCGGTGGATGGCCACTTCACGTGCCCAGGCCATTTCGGCGTCGCCTGGTTTCTCCATACCAAGCCGCTTGATCCATTCAACGATGCGAGCTCGTTTGTCTGCATCCGCGGAAATTGCAAGCATGGACCCTTCACTCGCGCTGATCTTGACTTCAACATCATTCCACCAACCGGCCTCAATCACTTTCCGGTCGACCAGAGTTTTCAAAATCACAAGCGCAGGCAAATCGCCCGCAGAGACATTTCCTTTAGCGACCGCGGTGTTTCCGCCGCCATTGCCACGGAAAGTACCCCAAAGCCGGCGCTCACTGTCGACGCTCTGCGGTGGCGACAATACGAGAATGCGATCTGGCCGGTAGTTCTGAAACGCTTTGATTGTGTCCGTGTCGGATTCTTTGTTGTACTTCGTCAGTGGCCCACCCGAGACAAAAACGCCGTTGATGTTGCTCGCGACGACCGACACACCCGACGCCAGTTTCTCCGGTGATGAGACATTGGCAGTCGGATCCGAATGTTGCGGAAACGCCGGCGTCGGCAACGCCGCTCCTTCTTGCAGAATCCGCTGTGAATTAGCCGGTGAGGGTTTCGCGCCTTGATCACTCGTTCGAAGATCCTCGACATTAACCGCTGTTTGCCTTACCTTCGGACTCCACGTTGCAAGAACTCGGTTTGCCAACAGCAAATCCCGCGCCGCCACCCTGACGTCATCCGCGGTCATTGCCTGAATCCACTCGATTCCCTCGGTGCGCCGCTCCGGAATCCCCGCGCTGGCGAACCACTCCATCGCCTCTTTGCTGTCGAGGTACGTACGCGCGTCGCTTTTTGCCTGGTCAAGTACTCTGGGCTCCGTGCGCGACAACTGCAGACGCTGAAGTTCCTGCAGCAGCGTCTCTTCAACCGGCTCCGGAAACTGTCCGGTGGGTACCGGTATTTCCAAACGGTAGTAATAAGGATGTGTGGTGAGTTGCAACTCGCTCAACACCCTCAACGGAAGCACTCGACGGATCACACGATCGAGAAGGAGTATCGAGTACCACTCCTTGTAGTAAACCGCCGGCGTTGGAGTCGCGAACACAACTCCTCCAGATTCCAGATCCGACTTGAACCGCAGCGTTCTTTCAGCTTGAAGCCGGTTAACCGCAACGTCTGATTTCGTTTTTGACGGACGACTCGGGATCGCCGCAAGGCTGTTGCGTAGCGCATCCGGTGCGGGACCGGGGAAGAGTACGAATGCTCGATCGGTGGCGAATTCCGCCGGTTGAGATGCGGAGCCGACAAGGGCGTCTCGAATCTCGGCCTCCACCTTCGATCTGAAATCGTTCTTTTGAGCGGGCTCGTCGGACGGTGCCGCCGGAATCTCTTTGAAGAGCCCAGCCAGTTCGTCTGTGAACATGGGCACAGCCCATTTGGGCACGGTTATCCGGAGTCCGGTTCTCTCCAGTTCAGTGAAGAACTTCAGGTCGCCGCCTGCTGCGTACGCTGCAAGCTCGAGTGACCGTGCCGCAGTTATCGACGGAAAGCCTTTCAAACCTCCCGAGGCGTATCCCGCCACGATTTCAACCGAATCTCCCTGTGGCGAAATTTCCGCGAGTTGAATTCCGTTGGGCAGGACGGGTGCGAGGAAAAGGCCGGCAAGAAGTACCGAAATGGGCGCAAACACTAGTTGAGACTACAGTGGCGGGGTAGTGTTTTCAAGGATGAATGTGCTAGATTTCGAAGGTTAATCCCATGAAAAGGGCGGTAGTGGGTCATTTTGGAATCGGGGGCAAAAATCGGGGTCAGACCCTAATTTCCAT
>Ga0075425_100001175_pt1 | contig 25433 bp, 25 predicted proteins | sample SoiMethybrSBSTD4_FD_75300 | JGI IMG/M metagenome (GOLD analysis project Ga0075425, IMG submission 75300) | Bulk soil microbial communities from a Populus tree surrounding site in Tennessee, USA - Soil MetaG P. TD hybrid SBSTD4 | ecosystem: Environmental > Terrestrial > Soil > Tree plantation...
AAAACCTACGAGGATAGCGGCGCCGCCGAGGGCCGAGAGCCCGGGGCGATCGACGAGGTATTCCCGGATCCGCGTCAAGGCCCCAGGAAATGCGGCCGCGATGAGGAGCGCGATCACGTAGAGCAGGATGGTGCGGGTCGCGCGTGAGGCGAAGCCGAACATCGAGCGCATGGGCGGCCGCTCTCCGACTACCGAGCGGACCACCGAGCCGACCATCGTCGGCACCGTCCCGCCGAGGCTCACGTTGTCGCCCTCGAGCGTGGCGCCCTCCGGAACGGACACGGCTCCGCCGATGGCGACGGCGTCGCCTTCGACGCGAGCGCCTGGCATGAGCGTCACGGAGCCGCCGATCGCCACCGCGTCTCGCCGAACGTGGCCGGCGATCGTGACGGAGCCGCCGATGGCCACGGCCTTGTCGACTGCCTCGTCGGCGCCGACGTTCAGGGATTGGCCGAACACCACGCGCTCCGAGCCGTGACGGCCGCGCCGTTCACGCCGTCGCTCGCGCCAGGATTCGCCGGCCGCGGCGTTGGCGTCCGCGCGCACGCGGAGAACACCGTCGGCGAACGAGGCCCGGAGCGAGCCGGACTCGAGGATCAAGTCAAGAACGTCCGCGGCGGGTCGCTTCGAGACCTGGATGGTCAGCGGGCGCGCAGTCGCGCTCTCCGGAGCCGTGACCACGAGGGTCCAGCCCGTCTGCCGGGCAACCGCGCTCAGCGCATCGAGCACCGTCCCGCGCGGCTGGTCGATGGACACGACGGGGGCGTTGTCTGGCAGACGGCCTTCGAAGCGCCGGCTTTCCCCGGTTGCCGCCCAGGAGAGTCCTGGCAGCAGCACGAGAGCGATCCCGAGAACGACGAGCAGCTTGGCTGGACTCATGTCAGATCTCCCTTCGTCCGGGAGTACGGTCCAGCGCTTCGCTTATTTCACGAGCGCCAGCGACCGCGCCCGCGCGATGAGGACTATCGACAGCACCGCCGCCGTGGAGGCGAGGGCCGTTGAAACCCAGACGGCCGGCGGCACGACCGCCAAGACGATGCTGACGCCGATCGTCCATCGGGCGAGCTCGGCCGCGGCGCCCGCGAGCCACGCGACGATCGCGATCGGCTCGATGGTCGTCCCCAGGACGACCGCGATCACTGCGAATCCCACCAGGGCGGCCACGAGGCCGATGGCGACCCGACGGCGCTCGCGCGCCTCGATCGCCCGGAGATAGCGGCGTCGCGCACCCGTCAGGAACTCGGACGACGGCTCCGGAGAAGAAAGCGCCTGGAGCACGCTGCTGAGCTGGGCATCGTCGTCGAATCGCTGATTCACGTGATCGATGCCCCTTCCAGAGCGGCCTTGAGCTGAGCGCGGCCTCGATGGAGCCAGGTCATCACGGTACCGATCGGCACCTCGAGGGCCGCCGCGATGTCCCGGTACGACATCCCTTCGATGTGAAAAAGGACGATGGCCTCCCGCGGACCCTCGTCGAGGCCGGCGAGAGCTCGCTCGAGGCGCGACAGCTCTTCGCGGAGCGACGCTTCGCGCTCCGGGCTCGGCACGGCCCGACCGATCTCCGGCATCGCGTCCGGCCGGGCCATCACCTTCCTCCGGCGCAACAGGTCGAGGCAAAGCCGTCGGGCGATGGCGATGAGCCAGGGTAGCAGCGGCCGGGCCGGGTCGAAGCGCTCGAAGTGGACGAAGGCGCGCACGAACGTGTCCTGCGCGATGTCCTCGGCGTCCGGTGCCCGCAGCAGTCGCCAGCAGAAGCGGAAAACGGGGCGGTGATACCGCAGCACGAGCGCGTCGAAGGCCGCGGAATCGCCAGCGCGGGCACGACGGGCGAGGGCGAGCTCCGCCGCCTGCAGAGAATCAGCATCCGAGCCCTGGGCCGCCGCATCGTCCTTCCCGATGACCGCACGCTCCACGCCTTCTGACACGAGAGTACGAGCGAGCCCCGAGGAATATTTCGCGGGCCCAACGGCGCGAGCGTCAACGCGCGGGGAGGCGCCTACCCGACGGGCTGCTGGGCGCCGCGCGGCGGCCCCTTGATCTCCTCGAGCGACTTGGCGAAGGCCAGGAGCTCCGCGTCGGGCTTGTCCAGATCGATGGGCTCGCCGAGCGGCTGCCGCACCTTGTACGGCGTCGTGTAGTAGAGCTCGACCCGGTTGTCCTCGGGGTCGAAGAAGTACACGCTGCAGGCGATCCCGTGCGTGACGGTGCGATCGATCTTCATGCCCTCGCTCTGGAGGCGATGGTAGAAGCCGCGCACGTCGTCCAGGCGCTTGACCTTGAACGACACCTGCTGCACGTTGTGCGTCTTCTGCCCGGGCTCCTTGGCCTGCACGAGCGCCAGCTCGTGGTGCTCGGCCTCGGGCGCCGCGCTCAGGAAGCAGATGCCGCGCTCCAGGTTCTCGTCGCTGATCGTGAGCCCCAGCACGCGCGCGTAGAAGTCGCGCATCTTCGGGAGGTCGTTGCAGAAGAGTCCGACGTGCCCCAGGCCGCTGATCTCAGGCATGTGCCACTCCTCAGGTCCGTTTGTAGAATCTGGCGGCATTGTCCCACAGGAGCTTTTTCTTCGTGTCCGGCCCGAGACTCGCCCACTTGAGGACGTTGTCCACCGAGCTCGGGAACTGGCACTCCGAGTGCGGATAGTCCGAGGCGTACATGAGGACGTCGTCCCCGAGGACGCTGCGGACGTAGTTGAACATCTCCTCGCCCTCGTGGTGCTCGATGCTGCAGAAGAAGCGGCCGCTGGTCATGTACTCGCTCGGCGCGTGCTTGAGCGGCGCCACGCCGCCGACGTAGATCGCCTGCTCGTCCATGCGCTTGGCCCAGAACGGCAGCCACCCCGAGCCGCACTCGAGGATGCCCATGCGCAGGCTCGGGTAGCGGTCCATGATGCCGGCGCCGATGAAGGCGGCCATGAACCGCATGCCGCCCCAGGGATGCGACGCGAGCCGGCCGAGAAAGATGTTGTCCCAGAGGTCCTCGTAGCCCGGGAAGTACGGCGGATTCCACGTCAGGCTGTGGTGCATCACCGCGAGGTCATGCTCCTGGGCGGCCCGCCAGATCGGTTCGAGATCGGGGTGATCGACCGGGATGTCCTTCGCGAGCAGCGGCCAGACGGCGACCGCCCACTTCGACGTCCCCCACCGCCGGATCTCGCTCACCGCTTCGTCGACGTTGCGTGTCGACGCGACGACCATCGTCTTGAGGCGATCGGGATACTGGCCGCAGAAATCCGCGGCGTGCCGGTGGTAGGCGCGAATCAGGCCGACCTCGAGGCTCACGTCGGGCAGACCGACCACGCTGACCCACGACGTCGGGATCAACAGGTGCGCGTCGGTCCCCTCGTCGTCCATGTCCTTGATGCGGTTCTCGGCCTGATCGTCCTGGACGCCCACTCGCGGCTGCTTGGTGCCTCGCCAGTTGGTGCCGCGGCCCGTGAACGTCTCGTGCGCCTTGGCCTCGCCGAGGACGCGGCGGTAGAACTTCGTCCCGACGCGATACTGGTGCGTATCCGCGGTGCCGCCGATCTGTTTCGTGGCGTGGCGGTGCGCCGAGAGCTCCGGAAGGCGCGGCCGGAAGCTCGGGTCGACGTACCGTTCCAGCACCTCGGCGGCCGGATTGACGTGCGTATCGGCGTCCCAGGCGCGCAGACCGTTCCTCATGTTGGCCTCCTCCGTCTCCGCACCTCGGCCGGCGGTAGAGCACCGGCGACCGGTGGCGCGGCCGACGTCACGAGCGAACCATCAGCTGAAGGCGGTGACCGTCGGGATCACGAAAGTAAATGCAGCGGTCGTCGCCGGGGCGGCCGCTCACGACCACGCCATGCTTCTCGAGATCGGCCTTGAGCGCTTCGTACGTCCCGGCGGCGACGTTCAGCGCGAGATGATTGAGGTCGTTGCCCGTCGTCAGCGGCGTGTCCCCCTGCTTTCGGAACAGCGCCACGCCCTGGGAGCCCGCATGGAGGAACACCTGGCGATCGTCCTCGCGGTAGACGGTCATGCCCAGGATCTCGGTGTAGAACTTCTTGGCGCGCGCGACGTCGTCGACGTGCAGAACGAGATGGTCGATCCCGGTGGCCTGAATCATCGCTGGCCCTCCCACGGTTGCCCGATCCGACCGTGTCTTGAAGTACGCCGTCGAGGGGCCCAAGTCTACACGCAAACGCGCACGGATGCTCTTGACACCCGGGGCAGCGCGGCGCTATGTCCTCGCGCAAGAAGCGCACTCAGATGGGAGGCCGCCGTGAAGCTCGTCACCTTTCAGACCGTCGGGAAGCCAGAGCTGTTGCCGGGTCTCTTCACCGATCGCGGCGTCGTGAGCCTCGCCGACGCGGTTCCCGCGGCCGCCACGCCGACCGCGACGATGACCGGCATCATCGACGACTTCGACCGCCTACGCCCGTCGCTCGAACGGCTGGCGCGCAACGGCCAGGCGCTGCCGCTGCCCGACGTCCGCCTGCGTGCGCCGCTGCCGCGCCCGGGCAAGATCCTGGCGTGCATCGCGAACTACTGGGAGCACGGCGCGCTCGAGGCGCGGCCCCTCAACATGTTCTTGAAGAGCTCGGACGCGGTGATCGGCCCCGGCGACACGATCGTCCTGCCGGAGTTCACCGAGCCGTGGATCTTCATGCACGAGGCCGAGCTGGCGCTGGTCATCAAGGGCCCGGCCAAGTCGGTCAAGCGCGACAACTGGCGCACCGCCGTCTTCGGCTATACCGGCATGATCGACGTGTCGGCGCGCGGCGAGGGCCGACGCACGTGGAAGGCCGGCAGCTGGCTCGGCAAGTCGTTCGACACGTTCGCGCCGATCGGCCCCTGCATCGCGACGATCGACGAGATCCCGAACCCCAACGACGTGCACGTGCAGTTCTGGGTCGACGGACAGCTCAGACACAACTACAACACCGACGACATGGAGCACCTGGTGCCGGAGCTCGTCGAGTTCGCGACGACGATCATGACGCTCAATTCCGGCGATCTCATCGCGTGCGGCACCAATCACGAGGGACTCGGACCGCTGCAGGACGGCGAGGTCGTCGACTTCGAGATTCACGGCATCGGCCGCATGCGGCTCGATGTGCGTGATCCGCTCAAGCGGACGTGGGACAAAGGCATCTACATGGGCGCCGACTCCACTCACCCCGACGCTGTCCGTCGCAATCGTCCTCCTGCGTCTCGCTAGCTTCTCGATGTTTGCGCGTTTGAGCCCGCGTGAGGCGGGCGGGGCCTGTCGCAGGGACCGGCCCAGCCGTGCCGGCTCCGTCACCCACTCGCCCGGTTCGCAGCGCTTGCGCCCGTGCGCGGTGATCAGCGTGGGCTCGTCAGCATTCGGCCGGCGCGGCGGATTTGGTCGGGGTCGTAGGGGGGCTCGGTCAGTAAGATAAGGCGGGCGACGTTGAGACGTTCGAGGGTTTGACGAGCCCTCGAGTCGGGTTGGAGCCAGCGCTCGTCGAGACCCGAGAAGGCCGTGAGGACGAAGTCGTCGGGGTTGCGTGCCGACTTCGCGTGCTCGTCGCGCGCGATGCGGGCGAGGTCGGCGAGCTTGGGATGCATCGCCTGGGTGTTGAAGCCGTCGCCATAGCGGCCGGCGATGGCCGCCATGCGGGGGCCGAAGCCGCCGACGATGATCGGCGGAGCCGGTTCCGGCTTGAGGAACCCGGCATGCCCGGACCAGAGCTTCCGTATCAGCTCGATCGCCTCGACCACCTTGCCGGCGCGGACGGCGTCGCCCGCGACCGGCTGACCGATCGCCTGCTGCTCGGCCGCGTACGGCGTGCGCCGACTGCCGCCGGCCCCGATTCCGAGCAGCAAGCGGCCGCCTGAGACTGCCTGCAGCGTCGCGGCCATGCTGGCCAGGACGCCGGGATGCCGGTTGGCGACGTTCAGCACCAGCGGTCCGAGCGAGATGCGTCGCGTCGCCTCGGCCAGCGCCGTCAGCACCGTCCACGCCTCGGGCACGCCGGGGCCGGAGCCGCCGCCATCGGGATCGCGCAGATGATCCCACGTCCAGAGGCCGTCGAACCCCGCCTCCTCGGCGGCGAGCGCGGCGGCGCGCATGTCGCGATAGCGGGCGCTCATCGGAATCAGCAGGAGGTCCGTCTTCATCTTCGCTGTCACCTGGATTATCCTCTAAGACCCGGAGTAGCCATGCGCGCGTGGACAGTGGACGCCGACGACATCCGCGTCGCCGAAGATTTCGACGACGCGCTCCTGCATCACACGCCGGAGATCGACAGCTTCCTGAATCTGGACCGCGATGACAAGTTCATCGTGATCGGGACCAAGGGCTTCGGCAAGACCTTGCTCCTCAAGGCCAAGCGCATCCTCTATCAGCGCGACGGGCGCGCGGCGTGCCTGCCCCTGGGCAACCTGCTCGACAAGCCGATCGGCGACAAGGTCTTCAGCAAAGAGTCGCTCGCCTTCTTCGCCGCCTCGTCCCTGCCCTGGTCGAGGCTCTGGCTCGCCGCGATCGCCGCCACGACGCTCAAGCACCTGGGCCGCGCCGACGGCCTGCGGGTGTCGGCGAAGCTGACCGGCTTGATGGCCGACGAGCGCCTGCACGGGGTGATCGATCACTTCGTCCGGCTCCTCGACTTCTCGCCGAGCGAGCTGCAGCGCGCCGGCGCCGACACCGACGGGCACCTTCTGCCCCGGCTGCGGGCGGTCAACTCACCGGTCGCGATCTTCATCGACGGCGTCGACGAGTACTTCAACAAGCACATCGAGAGCCGCGCGAGCCTGCCGAGCGTGACCGGCCCGCTGTCACCGAGCGTATGGTACTTCGCGCAGCTCGGCCTCGTCGAGGTCGCCTACCAGCTGCGTCGGATCAATCACCATCTGAAAGTGTTCGCCGCCGTGCGGAAGGAGGCCTACGCGCGCCTCGCAACCACGGTCATGTCCCAGCAGTACCGCGGCAGCGCGGTCGACATCGTCTATCCGGTCGAGAGCCTGCGCGAGATCTTCGTCAACAACATCCGCCTCGAGAAATCGGACCGGATGGTCCGCCCCGACCGCCTGCGCACCGATCCGATCGAGGCGTTCCTCGGCCGCACCCGGATCTCCCACGTCTACACCGGTGAAGACGAGGACGCCTTCGACTACGTGTACCGTCACACGCTGCTCCGCCCGCGCGACCTGATGACGATCGGCGAGCGGCTGGCGGCGCTGCGTCCGGAGGAGCGGCGCCATGAGCATCGGGTGAAGGAAGCGGTGAACCTCGGGGCGACCGAGATCGCACGCGAGTACCTCACCGAGATCGCGCCCTACGTCGGCGATCTGGATCTCGAGCGCCTGCTCGGACGCGTCCCCGGGCACATCCTCACCCGCGACGAGGTCGAGGCGCTCTTCCGGAGCCACAGCGCCGAGGGCAACGCCGTCGACGAGCGACACGTGTTCTGCGCGCTCTATCGCGTCGGGCTCCTCGGTCATCTGCATCACGACTGGGTCCGGGGCGAGTGGGTGCAGCGCTTCCTGCGTCCCGGCGAGGGCACGCTCGAGCCCGACGGCGTGCTGCCGCGCGCGACGCATTATCTGGTTCACCCCGTGCTCTCGGACGTGATCGGCCGCCTGAATCCCGGCTACCTCGAGCGCATCGACCGCGTCGACATCGTGGGCTATGGCCGGGCCTGGCGCGGGACGTCGAGCGGAGACCGCGCGGTCACCGCGCGCGCATTGTGCGTGCTCACCGGCGACGTCCAGGGCTTCGCCGGGTTGATCCGCGCCGGCGTCGACGCCGGCGTCCGTCAGGCCCTCGAGGACGTGGTCAGGAAATGGGCTCGCGAAATGATCGCCGCCGAGGTCGGCGCGGGCGACACCGTCTCGATCGTTCACGACGACCCGATCCTCCTGGCTCAGGTCGCCCGTCACCTGATGGACGAGGTCTATCGCGCGCCCGGCCAGCCGCGGCTACGCATCGCGCTGCACTACGGCGAGGTCCAGACGCGACAGCGCGCGATCGACGGCACTCACGCGATCGCCGGGGGCGAGGCCGTGCTCTGCGCGGCCCGGGTCGAGCCGCACGTGGAGCCGGGCCAGATCTGGGTCACCGAGGAATTTCGCACCCGGCTGGCCGAGCGTCCCTCGCTGTGGCGGACCACGCCGATCCTGGGACCGGGCGGTGCGCCCGAGATCAACGTGAAAAAGGAAGGCGGAACGGAGCCGGACCTCTGGGTCCGGCTCCATCGCCTGGAGTTCTGAGGCTACTGCGCGAAGACGCGGACCGAGCCCTGGAGCGCGCGACCAGCGACCGCTATTCGCCTCGAGCCATCGCCGGATCGAACATGCAGAGCGGTAGGAGCTTCTCGCGAAAGAGCGCCGGCGTGCGAGCCGGCCGGCCGTCCTCGGTCGCGAACGCGCCGGTAACCTCCGCGGTGACCAGCACGCGCTGGCTCTCCGCGTCGCGGATCTCCTGGATCCAGAGCGAGCGCGCGCCTCGCAGCTCGCGCACGTACGTGACGATCTCGAGCATATCGCCCGAGCGCGCCGGCGCCAGGTACTTCACCGCGAGGTCGGCGGCGAGGATCAGATAGCCCTGCTTGCGCATCTCGCCCAGCGAGAGCCCGACCGCATCGAGCGCCTCGATGCGCGCGACTTCGAGATAGTGGACGTACTGCGCATGGTTCACGTGGCCGTACTGGTCCACCTCGTAGTGGCGCACCTTCAGCCGATACCGCGCCGGCTCGCCCATCAGGGCTTGGCCGGCGGGTAGTCGCGGCCGTAGGCCGGCAGCTTCAGGAACTCGTCGGGCTTGTACGTCCAGAACTGCGAGACCATCGGATACGTGTGCAGGACGGTGTTGGTGAGCTTGCCGTCGACGCGCTCGACCTTCAGAATGTAGACGTTCTGGGTCGGATTTCCCGACTCGTCGAGCTTGATCGGTCCGCGCGGATCCTCGACGCTCTCGATCGCCTTCTTGATGGCGGCCAGGAAGCGCTCACGGTCCTCGACTCGCCCGTCCACGATCTTGGCCGCCTCGGCCACCCAGCGCCCGGCGCTGTACATGATCGCGGTGAAGTAGGCGGGCGTCTTGCCCACCCTGGCCTCGGCGAGCTTCATGTACGTCTTGTTCGCCGGCGTCGCCAGGGTCGGCGCCCAGATGAGCGCGCCGACCGCGCCGACCGCCTCGTCGCCCAGATTGCGGATCACGTGCTCGTCGGTCATGACGCCGCTGCCGATGAGCGGCAGCTTCCCCTTCAGGCCGTACTCGGCGTACTGCTTGATGAAGCGCACGCCCTGCGCGGCGACGAAGACGGCGCACACCGCGTCGGCGTTGCGGGTGATCTGCGTGAGGTAGGGCGCGAAGTCGAGCGCGTTGAGCGGCACCCAGATCTTCTGGATCACGCGGCCGCCCTGGTCCTCGAACACCCGCTGGAAGCCGCCGATCTGCTCGTGGCCGAACGGATTGTCCATTGCGACCGTGACGACTCGCTTGTACTTCAGCACGCGCGCGGCGTAATCCCCGAGTGGATGCATCGGCTGGCTCGCCGCGAAGTTCGTCCTGAGGATGAACTTCGACACGTTCTTCTTGGTCAGGTCGTCGGGAGTGGTCAGGTAGAGCGTCGGCAGCTGGTCGCGCTCGATGGGCGGGATCAGCCCGTAGCCGATGTTCGACAGGAGGACGCCGGTGAGCACGTGCACGTGGTCCTGCGTGACGAGCTTTCGGTACTTGGCCTGCGCGACCGCCGGGTTGCCTTCGTCGTCTTCCTCGATGAGCTCGATCTTCCGGCCCGCGGTCTGATAGCCGATCTGCTCGAAGGCAAGCTTCAAGCCCTCGAGCATGTCCTTGCCGGCCTGGGCAAAGATGCCGCTGAGCGGCGCCATGAAGCCGACCTTGATCGTGTCCGCCGCGGCGGCGACGCCGGCGCCACTGAGCATCCATAGACCGACGACCAGCCCGACGAGCGTTGCGTGGAAGCCTGCTGCGATCCGATCAGCCATTGAAGAGTCTCCTGAGATTGCGCGGCGTCGTCACCGTGCGCGTGAGTCCGGGGATCCGGCGACCGCGCCGCGCTCGCGGACGAGCCTGGCGAGGCGGTCAGGCGAGAGCGGCAGCTCGGTGATGGCAACGCCGAGCGGCGCGAGCGCGTCGGCCACCGCGTTGGCGATAGCGGCGCCCGCGCCCGAGCTCCCACCCTCACCGACTCCCTTGACGCCCAGAGGATTGAGCGGCGTCGGCGTCTCCTCGAGGATCTTCACGATCGTGCCCTCGGGCATCTCCATCGCGGTCGGCACCAGATAGTCCATGAACGTCGTCGTGAGCGGCTGGCACTGCTCGTCGTACACCAGCTCCTCGAACAGCGCACCGCCCAGCCCCTGGGCGAGCCCGCCGACGATCTGCCCGGCCACGATCATCGGATTGATCGCCCGGCCCACATCGTAGGTCACGACGTACTTGCGGAGCGTGACATGGCCGGTCGCTGGATCGACTTCGACGGCGGCCACGTGGGTGCCGTACGGATAGGTCATCTTCGGCGCCTCGAAGAAGTGCGCCGCGTAGAGGCCGGGTTCCATGCCGGGCGGGCCGGGCACGGCCGCGCGGGCGAGCTGCCGCAAGGTGACCGCGCGCTCCGGCAGCCCCCGCACGTGGACACGGCCCGCCTCGAGCACGAGATCGCCGGCGTGCGCCTCGAGCAAGGACGCCGCGACCTGGAAGATCTTGTCGCGCACCTTCCGGGCGGCCTCGAGCGCGGCAGGGAGCGCGACGGCGGCGCCGCGGCTGGCGAAGCCGCCGATGCCGAACGGCACGCGCGCGCTGTCGCCGTGCACGACGGTGACGTCCTCGGCTGGCACCGCCAGCTCCTCGGCAACCACCTGCGCCAGGGTCGTCTCGATCCCCTGGCCGACCGCCGCCACGCCGGAATAGACGACGACCTTGCCCGAGGCGTCGACCTCGACGCGAGCGTATTCCCACGGCCCGAGCCCCGCTTTCTCCAGCACGCAGCCGAAGCCGATCCCGAGATAGCGTCCGGTCTGTCTCGCCGCGGCCTGCTCGGCGCGCATCGCGACGTAGTCCGCCGAGGCGAGCGCCTGATCGAACGCCGAGCGATAGTCGCCGCAGTCGTAGACGGTGCGCTGCCCCAGCGAGGCGCCGCCCACCTCGTAGGGCATCTCGCTCGTGTCGATGAAGTTGCGCCGGCGCACGTCGGCCGGGTCGAGGCCGAGCTCGGTCGCCACGCAGTCGATCAACCGCTCGCGGACGAACGTGCCCTCGTAACGCCCGGGGCCGCGGTAGGTCCCCGTCGGCGTCTTGTTCGTCATCACGCACAAGGCCTCGCACTCGTAATGCGGGATCCGGTAGGGGCCGGGCAGCAGCGCGATCGTGAGCTCGGGAACGACGACGCCGTGCGTGCGGATGTATGCGCCGAGGTCCGCCATGAACCGATCGCGAAGCCCCACGATCGTGCCGTCGCGGCGCACGCCGATCTCGACATCGTGATATTGCTGACGCGAATGGTTGGCCGCGATCAGATGCTCGCGCCGGTCCTCGATCCACTGCACGGGGCAGCCCAGACGCATCGCCGCCCACGGCACCATGAAGTCCTCGGGATAGAACTCGCCGCGGACGCCGAAGCCGCCGCCGACCTCGAGCTCGAGGAAGTGGATGAGGTGCTCGGGATGGCCGAGGAGATCGGCGAGCACGCGCCGGTTGAAGTGCGGCACCTTCGCCACGCCCCAGAGCGTGAGCACGCCGGTCCCGGTATCATGCGCGGCGGTGAGCCCGCGTGTCTCCATCGGCACGCCGGTGTGACGCTGCACGGCGAAGCGCTCGCAGATGCGCCGCTCGGCCGACGCGAGCGCGCCGGCCGGATCGCCCGCGCGGGTCAGGAGGCGCTCGATGACGTTGCCGCCGGCGGCCGGATGGAGAATCGGCGCGCCCGGATCGCTCGCGCGCCGCGCGTCGGCCACGATGGGCAGCGGCTCCCAGTCGATCTCGATCAGCTCGAGCGCGTCCTCGGCGAGATAGCGGCTCGCCGCGACCACGAACGCGATCGGCTCGCCGACGTAGCGTACGAGACCGGTGGCGAGCGGCGGCTGCAGGCACGCGGTCGGCCCGACGCCGGCGCGCTGCCCGAGCCTGACCGGAATGCGCGGTACCGTCCCCAGATCGTCCGCGGTGATCACCGCGAGCACACCGGGCATCGCGCGCGCCGCGCCTGCGCGAATCGCGGCGATGCGCGCGTGGGGATGCGGCGAGCGCAGAACCGCCGCGTAGAGCAGGCCGGGCAGGCGGACGTCGGCGGCGTACTTGCCGCGCCCCGTCAGGAGGCGAAGATCCTCCTTGCGCTTCATCGGGGTGCCGATCACGCGATACCCCGCCGCGTTCTCGAGACGGGCCGGTGGGGTCATGGGCCGAGGTGGAAGATCTGCGCCGCGTTCTCGCCGAGGATCGCGGCCTCGGTCGCCGGGTCGAGGCCGGCTTCGCGGACGATCCGCAGTGGATCGGGATCGCCCATCCAGAACGGATGGTCGCTGCCGAGCAGCACGCGGTCGTGGCCGACGAGCTGCACGAGATAGCGGAGCGCGTCGGATCGCTGCACGAGCGTGTCGTAGAGGAAGCGCCGGAGATAGCGGCTGGGAAGTCCGGCCGCGTCGACGCGCGCCTCGGGCCTGGTCGCGTGGGCGCGGTCGAAACGGCCGATGTGGTACGGCAGGAAGCCGCCGCCGTGCACGAGCACCACGGCGAGCCCGGGGAAGCGATCGAGCGTCCCGCCGAGGATGAGGCTGGCGGCGGCCAGCGTCGTCTCGAAGGGATAGCCGACGAGATTGTGCAGGTAGTGGCGTCCGAATCGCTCGACCGCCTCGAGCAGGAACGGGTGCAGCACGATCGGCGCGGCGAGATCCGCCGCCGCTCGCCAGAAGGGATCGAACGAGGCATCGCCGAGCGGCCGGCCGAGCGCGTTCGGGTCGACCATGGCGCCGCGCAGACCGAGCTCGCGCACGGCGAACCGAAGCTCGCCGGCGGCCGTCGCCGCATCTTGTAATGGCACCGTCGCCAGCCCCCGATGCGGGCCGGCCGCGTCGCGCAGCGCGGCGGCGAGCGCTTCGTTCTGGAGGCGGCTCCACGCCGCGCCCTGCGCGGGCGGCAACGAGTAGCCCGCGATGTCCATCAGCGGCCCGAACACGGCCGTGTCGATGCCGGCCTGGGAGAAGAACTTCACGTGCAGGTCGAGCGTGTAGAGCGCCGGCAGCAGCGGCCGGGTCGGCGGCTCCTCGCCCACCTGCAGGCGCACGCCGTCACCGGGCAGCAGCCGAACGCCGTAGGTGTCCGGGTGGCGCTGCACCGTGTCGAAGGCGCCCGGCGAGACGTAGTGGACGTGAACGTCGACGATCACGCCACGATCAGTCGAGCAGTGCCTTCCGCTGGCCGCCGTCGAGCGTGATGATCGCCCCGTTCATGAAGCTGGCGCGCGGCGAGGCGACGAACACCGCCACGTTCGCGACTTCCTCCGGGGTGCAGATGCGCCCGAGCGGGATGCTGCGCTCGGCGCGCTGCTGGGCCTCGTCGACGCTGATCTTGCGCATGCGGGCGATGCCGCTGATGAGCTGCCCCCAGCGCTCGGTGGCGACCGGGCCCGGGTTGATCGCGTTCACGAGAATGTTCTGCCGGCCGTACTGCTCGGCCAGTGCCACCGTCATCGCCAGGTCGGCGGCATTCGCCGCGCTCGGCGAGAGCTCGATGCCGATCGGCTTGACGCCGTCGTTGCCGACGATGTTGACGATGCGGCCGCCGCCGTGGCGCAGCATGTGCGGGATCACCGCTTTGATGCACCGCACGTAGCCCATGAACTTCAGCTGGAGGGCCTTCTGCCAGTCTTCCTCGGTCAGGTCGAGGATCTCGCCGCCCGGCGCGGCGCCGGCGTTGTTGACGAGCACGTCGATCCGACCGAAGCGCGAAGCCGCCGCATCGACGATGCGCTGCACGTCGTCGGGCCGCGTCAGGTCGCCCGCGACGGCGAAAATTTCGGCGCCCGTCGCTGCGAGCTCCTTCGCCGAGGCCTCGAGCGAGGCCTTGTCCCTGGCACAGATCGCCACCCGTACGCCCTCCTGAGCGAGACCGCGCGCGACCGCCTTGCCGATGCCCTTGCTGCCGCCGGTGACCAGCGCCGCCTGCCCCTTCAAGCCGAGATCCATGTGCCGCTCCTTCGCTCGCGCGGGATTGACGCCCGCGAGTCTATCAGACTATTACAGGCGCGCACGGCCTCGCCGGCTACCCGGCCCCGTGAGCCCGAGCGGAGGAGCCGCCGAAAGGAGAGGAAATGGCGAAGTACATCGAGGGGAGCGAGCGTCAGAAGAGCCGCGCGTACTCGCCGGCCGTCATCACCGAGGGCGGACGCACCGTCTGGCTCGCGGGGCAGGCGACGACCACGGACGCCAACGGCAAGGACATCTCCGGCGATTTCGACGCGCAGACGCACCAGGTGTTCGCGCTGATGGCCGACGTCTTGAAATCCGCCGGCGGAACGCTGGCGAACCTGGTCACGATGACGGTCTTCATCAAGGAGGCTCGCCACGGCGACCGGTTCGTCGAGCTGCGCCGGCAGAAGTTCCCGGACGGCAAGTATCCGGCGAGCGCGCTGATCACCGTGACGAACTTTGCGCGCCCGGGAATGGAGATCGAGATCCAGGGCGTGGCGGTCATCGGCGACCGCGCCTAGCAGGCTGCGGACGCCTGCTCACGCGCGCGCGGCCGCCGGAGCTCGCTACTTCAGGTCCTTCTGCAGCATCCGCGCGTGGTCGAGGTGGGCGGCGGCGACGCCGCGCACCTTGGTCAGCAGACCTTTGAGCTCGCCGTTCTGGGCGTTGGGGATCAGCGTGTCGTCGAGCGCCTTCACGACCGTCTCGTGGTAGCCGACCTCGTTGTCGACGTACGCGCGGTCGAACGCGTCGCCGTCGAGCTTGGAGAGCTTGGCGCGCGCGTCCTGGCCGCCCTTCACGAGCGCTTTGCTCGTCTCGTTCTCCTGCGGTGTCACCTGCAGCTTGCCGACCAGGTCGCTGGCCGCCTTGATGGCGCCCCCGTGGTCGGTGACCATCGTCTGGGCGAACTTCTTCACGTCGCCGCTCTTCGCCTTCGAGAGCGCGAGCTTGCCCGCGTCGACGTCGACCTGGTTGGCCGCGACGGCGACGGCGGCGATCTGGGCGTCGTTGATCTTGGACTGGGCCGACAGCGACGTCGCGCCGGCCACGAGGAGCGCGACGGCGACCGCGACAGCAACGCGTGTAGTGGCGTTCATAAGTGTCCCTCCACCCGAATAGAGCGCTGGCCGGGCGAAGGGTGACGCCGCCCGTCACTTCACGACGAGCACACCCTTCATGGTCGGGTGAAAGGTGCACGTGTACGGGAACCGCCCGCGCTCGCGAATGACGAGCGACCACTCGCCGGACGGCGCGAGGCTCCCGGAATCGAACTGCTTTCCATCGGCCGTCACGGTGTGGGGCACGATGTCCTGGTTCACCCACACGATCGTGTCTCCAGGGGCGGCCGCCAGCTCGGGGATCGCGAACGCCATCCCTTTGATTTCGATGCGATGCGTGCGCCCAGCCGAGCGCTCGCCGCAGCCTGGCACAAGGAGAAGAGCGGCCATCGAGAGCGCGAAGAGCAGCTTTCCGTTGCGCATACCTGTTTACTAGAGTCGGGTCCGGCCTCGCGGTGACGGGCGTTCGACGTCACCTTTGCGGCCGAGCCGGCTCTATTGGAGGGATAGCTATGCTGCTCCCCGTGTCCGCCATCGACCCGCTGGAGTCCGACGACCTGCTCGTGCGCCGCATCCTGGGCGGCGAGCCGGCGTTGTTCGAGCGCATCATGCGCCGGCACAACCAGCGATTGTTCCGGGCCGCACGGGCCATTCTGAACGACGACGCCGAGGCCGAGGACGTGATGCAGGAGACCTACGCGCGCGCGTTCGCCCATCTCGGGCAGTTCCGGGGCGACGCGCAGCTCGGCACCTGGCTCACGAAGATCGCGGTGCACGAGGCGCTCGCCCGAGTGCGCAAGCGGCGGCGCCTGGCTCCTCTGCCCACCGGCGGCGAGGTGGAGGCACTGCCCATGCCCGATCGACCGACGACGCGCGACCCCGAGCACGAGGCCCACAACGCGGAACTCCGCAGGCTTCTCGAGGGAGCGATCGAGGCGTTACCTGAGACCTACCGTACGGTGTTTGTGCTCAGGGAGGTCGAGGGCCTGTCGACCGCGACGACGGCCGAGTGCCTGGGCGTCAGCGAAGAGGTCGTGAAGACCCGGCTGTCGCGCGCGCGGCTGCGACTGCGCGACGGGCTCTACGAGCGGGCGGGCGTGGTCGCGGCCTCGGCGTTCACCTTCGGCAACGAGCGATGCGACCGCATCGTCGCCGCCGTGCTTCCTCGCCTGATCGGCGCGCCGACGCCTTAGGGCACCAGCACGATCTTGCCGTGGTGGCCGTTCTCCATCACGGCCTCGTGCGCGCGGGGCGCCTGCCCGAGCGGGAGCTCCTGGTGGATGATCGGTCTGAGCGTCCCGTTGCGCAGCCCCTCGACCAGCGCCGAATGGATCCCGACCAGCTGCGCCGGCGAGGCGTGGAAGAGCGCCACGCCGATGATCGCCGCGTTCTTGTTCATGGCCAGCCGCGGGTTGAACTCGATGGCGCCGCGGTTGCCGATCACCGCGATGCGCCCGCGCATCGCGAGCGCGTCGAAGTCTTTCTGGAGATTCACGTTCGCCAGCATCTCGAGAATCACGTCGACGCCCTGCCCGCCCGTGAGCTTCTGCACCTCGGCCAGATAATTCGGCGCGGTGTGATCGAGGACGTGATGCGCCCCCTGCTCGGCGACCATGCGCCGCCCCTTCTCGGTCCCGGCGGTGCCGATGACGGTCATCCCGCGCGCCCGCGCGAGCTGGACGCACGCGATGCCGACGCCGCCGCTGGCCCCGTGCACCAGCACCGACTCGCCGGCCTCGCCGTGCGCTCGATGGAACAGGGCGTGAAAGGCGGTCGCGTAGGGCACGTTCATCGCCGAGCCCTGGGCGTAGCTGACGTTGCCCGGGAGCTCGTGCACTTGCGTCTGCTCGCACAGGGTCATCTCGGCGTAGGCGCCGGAGAGCGAGCCGCCCACATAGACGCGGTCACCCTTCTTCACCCGTGTCACCCCATCGCCCACCGCCTCGACCACGCCCGCCGAGTCGGAGCCCGGCGTGTACGGAAGCTTCGGCCCGCGATTGTCGGTGTTCGAGCGCAGATAAGTGTCGACTGGATTCACGCCGACCGCGTGATTGCGGACGAGCACCTGGGTGGACGCGGGCTGGGGCGCGGGAATCTCTTCGAGCTTCAGGACCGCGGGGCCGCCGTACGCCGAGACGCGAATCGCTTTCATGCCGGAAGGCTCCTTGATTTGCCTAGCGTGGAATCCACTGGATCGATGAGACCTCACCGAACTCGCGCCAGAGCTTGCGCCACGAGTCGCCGCCGTCGTCGCTGCGATAGAGATAGCCGTAGCGGCTGGCCGCGAACATCGTGTCGGGCGCCGAGGACGAGACGGCCACCGTCCACACCGCGGAGTTCGGCTGCACGGTCAGCGCGAGCGGCTCCCAGGTGACACCGGCGTCGCGTGAGCGCACCACCGTGCCGATGCGTCCGGGCGTCGAGTCGCCGAGCGTGAGGAACACCGTGCGCGGATCACCCGGCTTGGCCGCGATGCCGCGCGGGTAGTGCCACGGGAACACCTCGCGAGCGCGCGCGGCCTGCCACGTCCGGCCGTCATCGGTGCTGCGCCAGATGTCGTCGTTGACCACCGTGAACACCGTCTTGGGCGGGCCCTCGATCACCAGCACGTTGTGCACGTCCTGATTCGGGATCTGGCCGTTCACGCGCGCCCAGGTCTCGCCGCCGTCACGGCTGTAGCGCACGCCGTCGACCTCGAGCCCGACCCACACGTTGCGGTCGTTGGTCGGATCGATGGCGATGCCGGTCGGCCGCGGGACGCCCACGTTCGGGCAGTCGTCCGCGATGTCGACGCGCAGCCGCGACCAGCTCTTGCCCGCGTCCGTCGAGCGGAAGATGCCGGGCGCGTTCGGCGTGCCCACACCGGCGAACAGCACGGAGGGATCGAGCGGATCGATCGCGATGCTCCAGACGGCGGAGCCCTTCATCGGATTATCGAGCAGGCGCCACGCACCGCCGCCGTCGTCGCTCCGATAGAGCCCGAAATCGGTCCCGGCGTACACGACCTCGGGGCTCCTCGTGTCCGACCGCAGCACGCGCACGATGCAATCGGAATGCATGCCGTGGCGGACACTCGCCCGGGTCCAGCTCTCACCGTCATCGGCGCTCATCATGACGCCCTGACCGACGGTCCCGACCAGGATGGTCCCCTTGCTCGTCATGGCTCACCTCCCGCGGCTATCGATCTCCCGCGGCTATCGATCGAATCGTTCGCCCGTAAGGGCCTGACTATACACCGCCGGCCACGGCTCGGCGCGCCGCGGCGATCTCGGCCTGCGCCGCCTCCTTGCCCGGAAAGTCGCGCTCGGCTCGCTTGTACCAGCCGCGCGCGTTGTCGAGATCACCCTCGAGGATGTGCACGATGCCGTGAACCCATGCCGCGAGGGTCGACTTCTCTTTCTGCACGATCTCGTGCGCCGTCTTCCAGTCGCCCGTCGCCAGCAGCTCGACCGCCCGTCCGAGAGCTTCGCTCATGTCCGTCCTCCTGAATGCGATCCAGAATCCGGCCCCCGCTAGGGTTCGCCGGGTGTCTGCGACACAGGGCGCCTCCGCTGATCGCGGGCGCCGTCTAGAGACCGGGCGCCGCCCCGCGGCCGAGGACGTCCTCGCACCACGCCGACGCCGAGAGCAGCGACGCCTCGCTGAAGGCGCCGCTCACCAGCTGGATTCCCAGTGGCAAGCCGCTCGTGGTCAAGCCGCACGGCACCGTGATGGACGGCAGGCCCGAGAGCGACCACGGGACCTGGAACTGCGGGTCGCCCGTGGCCATGCCTTCGGGCGCGGGCGCCGGCGTGGTCGGCGTCAGTAGCACGTCGTAGCGCTCGAGCAGCGGATTCATCTCACGGCGGAACTGTCGCCGGATCCTGAGCGCGCGCACGTAGAAATCACCCGGGATAAGCATGCCCATCTCGATCGCGCTCCGGATCGCCGGACGATAGAGCTCGGCCTTCACGGCGAAGCGCTCGGCGTGGATGCTTGCGGTATCGCTGCGCGTGATCAGGTAGGCCGCGGCGTACGCCGCGCGAAAGGCCGGCGGCAGCTTCGCCTCCTCGACGACCGCGCCGGCCCGGGCCAGCCGGTTCACGGTCTGCGCGGTCACGTCCGCGACCTCGGGCGTGGCGCGCTCGAAGAACTCCCGCAGCACGCCGATGCGCGGCGCGCCGCGGCGCGTGAGCGCCGCCAGATAGTCGGGCACCGGCGCGCGCGCCGAGCTCGGGTCGGCGGGGTCGTGACCGGCCGTGATCGAGAGCCCGAGCGCGACGTCCTCCACGCTGCGGGCCATCAACCCGACGTGGTCCTGCGTGTAGCTCAGCGCCATCACGCCGCGCGTGCTGATCCGCCCGAACGTCGGCTTGAGACCGACGAGCCCACAATAGGACGCCGGGCGCACGTTCGAGCCGATCGTCTGGGTGCCGAGCGCGAGCGGGATCATGCGCGCGGCCACCGCGGCGGCCGACCCGCTCGACGAGCCACCCGGCGTACAGGCGAGATTCCACGGGTTGCGCGTGGGCGCCGGATCGTAGGTGGCGAACTCCGTGGTGTGCAGCTTGCCGAGCAGGATCGCGCCGGCGGCCTTGAGCCGCGCGATCGCTGCCGCGTCGTAGTCGGGTACGAAACCAGCCATCACCTTCGAGCCGCCTTCGGTCGGCAGGCCCGCGCTGTAGAAGATGTCCTTGGCGGCGAACGGCACGCCGTGGAGTGGGCCGCGGAACACGCCGCGCGCAGCCTCGTCGCCGGCGCGACGCGCCGCCTCGCGCGCACCCGCGCGATCGACGAGCGTCCACGCCTGCACGCGCCCGTCGAGCCGGTCGATACGCTCCAGCAGCGACTCGAGAAGATCGGCGGGCGACAGCACCTTCTCGCGGATCGCCCGCGCGGCGTCGATGGCGTCGAGGGTGTGCAGGCTCACGCCGAGGGCTCCGGCTCGGCGTAGAAGGCCGGCGCCTCCTCGGCGCCGACGGGAAAGGTCGCCACCTCGAGCATCCAGCCCGCGACGTCCTCGATGGTCTGCGTGAGCTCCGCGGCGCGCGCGGCGCCGAACCGCTGCTCGGCGGCGGCGCGCAGCGCCGCGGCGTAGTCGGCGCGCTGGGCTTCTCGATCCATGCGGACACCTCGCTTGTCGGGGTTGCGCTCGGCCTACCGGATCATCTCACGCTTGCCCCATGCTCGGCGGCGCCGCGTCGCCGGGCCTATCGGGTCTTGAGCTTCACGTCTTCGTATGGGCCGGACCACGCGAATCCCGCGATGAGCCCGATCCCCGATTCCTCCACGCGCGGCCCGAGCCCCGACAGGCCGGCGTTGAGCCAGATGGGCGCGACGATCACCTTGTCGTGGATGAGCTGCTGGATGCGGTGCAGCGTCGCCTCGCGCCGCTTCGGGTCGACTTCGGTCGCCTGCTCGCTGAAGAGCCCATCGATGTCGGCATAGCCGCCGTAGACGTACGTGCCGCCGCCGGCGATGAACGCCTCGATTCTCGTCGCGGCGTTGCCGAAGGCGCCGCTGGCGCCGTGGATGAGCCCCCGGTACTTCTTCTCTGACCAGCCCCTGAAATAGGCCGCGCGCTCGATCGGACGCAGCTTCACGCGGATGCCGGCCGCGTTCAGATAGTTCACCACGGGCTCGCCGATGTTGACGATCGCCGCGTCGCAGAAGTAGTCGCCGGCGTCGAACCCGTTGGGATAGCCGGCCTCGGCCAGCAACTGCTTGGCGCGGGCGCGATCGTACGCGTAGCCCGGCGGCTGCCAGTAGAACTCGAAGCTCGACGGAATGATGCTTCCGGTGAGCTTGGCGAATCCCAGCGCGTCGGCCTGATTCATGGCCGGCCGATCGATCGCGTGGTTCGCGGCCAGGCGGACGCGCCGGTCGTGCCACGGCGATTTCGAATCCCACTGGTCGGCGAAGTAGACCCAGTGCGTGGCCTGGCCGACGTTGGGCTTGAGCGTGAGTCCCGGTGTCCGGCGAATCTCCTGCGCCAGCTCGCCGCGAAGGTTGTAGGCGATGTCGACCTCGCCCCGCTTCAGCGCCGCCAGGCGCGTCGTGTCGTCGGGGATCGATCTGAGAACCACGCGTTTCACGTTCGGCGCCTTGCGCCAGTACTGATCGAAGGCTTCGAGGACGAGCTCGATGCCCGGCGTGAACGAGACGAACTTGAACGGTCCGGCCCCGATCGGCGCCTTCTTGAAGCCTTCGTCGCCGACTTTCTCGACGTACTTCTTGGGCACGATCCACGCGGCACCGGTCGCGCCGAGATAGAACGTCATGAAGTCGGGCCACGGCCGCTTGAGGCGAATGCGGACCCGCCCGGGATCCGGCGTCTCGACCGCCGCGACGCTGTCCTTCAGGGGCCGGGCGGCCGCGCCGCGGTACCGCTCGAGCGAGAACTTCACGTCCTCGGCGGTGACCGGATCGCCGTTGTGAAACTTCGCGTTCTTCCGGAGCACGAACTCGTAGACGAGCCCGTCGGGCGACACGCTCCACGACTCGGCGAGACCCGGCGCCACAGGGTTGCCAGGCATCGGCTTGAGCATGGCGTCGTGCAGGGCGTAGATCACCATGAACGGCGTGATGATCCCCGAGGTCTCGGCGGGGTCGAACCAGGTCGGAGCGAGCGAGATGTGAACGCCCCAGGTCATCTGCGACGTATCGGACGTCGCGGCGCTCGGTGCGGTACCGGCGAAAGTGATCGCAAGAACGAGCAACGAAACGAAGAGGCCTCGAACGTGTCTCATGGAAGCCTCCGTGATTGTCGAATCCGGTTCAGGTGTCGGTCATTTGCCTTTGAGCCGCACGTCTTCGTAGGGAGCGGAAAACGCCCAGCCGGTGATGAGTCCGAGACCCGATTCGGCCACGCGCGGACCGTGGGCGTGGATGAAGCCGAGCTCCCAGACCGGCGCGTACATCGCCTTCTCGTACATGAGCTGCTGGATCCGATGCAGGGTCGCCTCGCGGCGCTTCCGGTCGAGCTCACCGGCCTGCTCGCGGAAGAGGCCGTCGATGTCGGGATAGCTGCCGTACACGTACGGGCCGCCGGCCGCGGTGAAGACTTCCAGCCGCGTGGCGGCGTTGCCGAAGGCGCCGCTCAGGGAATAGAGCAGGTTCTTCAGCTTCTTTTCCTGATACGACTTGAAGAAGGCGGCGCGCTCCAGCGGACGAAGCTTCACCTTGATACCAACCGCCTGCAGATACCCCATCAGCGCCTCGCTCATCGTGGCGGTCGCCGCGTCGCACCAGAGGTCGCCCGCGTCGAAGCCGTTGGGATATCCGGCCTCGGCGAGCAGCTGCTTGGCCTTGGCGGGATCGAAGGCGTAGCCCGGCGGCTGCCAGAAGAAGTCGAAGCTCGCCGGGATGATGCTCCAGGTGATCCGCGAGAAGCCCAGGGTGAGCGCCTCGTTGACGGCCTGACGGTTCATCGCGTGGTTGGCCGCCAGACGCACGCGCCGGTCGGCCCACGGAGACTTGGGATCCCACTGATCGAGGAAGACGAGCCAGTGGGTCGACACGATCGGTGTCGGCTTGAGCGTGAGCGACGGCGTGCGCTTCACGTCCTCGGCGAGCTCGCCCTGGAGCAGGTAGATGATGTCCGCCTCGCCGCGCCTGAGCATCGCCAGCCGCGTGGCTTCGTCCGGCACGGCCTTGATCACCAGCCGCTTCACGCTGGGCATCTTGCGCCAGTAGTGCTCGTGCGCTTCCAGCACCAGCTCGATGCCGGGGTTGTACGAGACGAAGCGATACGGGCCGGCGCCGATCGGCGCTTTCTTGAAGCCGTCGTCGCCGACCTTCTCGAGATACTTCTTGGGCACCACCCAGCCCGCGCCGGTCGTGAGACTGCCGTAGTACGTCATGAAGTCGGGCCACGGCTCGCGCAGCTTGAAGCGCACCCGGTGCGGGTCCACGACCTCCACGGCACCGACCTTGTCGCGCAGGAGCTTGGCGGCGGCACCGCGATAGCGCTCGAACGAGAACTTCACGTCCTCGGCGGTGACGGGCTCGCCGTTGTGGAACTTCGCGCCCTGGCGCAGCACGAACTCGTAGCTGAGCCCATCCCGCCCGGCGCTCCACGATTCGGCCAGGCTCGGTGCCATCGGGTTGCCCGGCAGCGGCTTCACGAGCCCGTCGTGCAGCGCGTAGAGCACCATGAACGGCGTAGCGATCCCCGGCGTTTCGGCTGGGTCGAACCAGGTGGGCGCCAAGGTGATGTGGACGGCCCACGTCATCAGGCCCGCGGGCGCCTCCGCGCGCCCCGCTGGCGCGTCGGCGCGCCCCTCGGGCGCGGCGACGGCCGCCGGCGCGAGGCTCAGGACGAGCGTGAGCGCCAGCAGCGAGGCCCGACGGATCATCGCTACGCTCTCAGACCGGCTCGGTCCGGCCCCACACCACGGCCAGCACCGTCGCGCCGTTCTTGGTCGTGACCGTGTGCACGCAGCCGTTCGGGCGGTAGTTCATGTTGCCGGTGGTCACCGGGCCCGACTCGTCGGCGTTGGCGCCCTCGATGACGAAGATCAGCTCGTCGCCGACGTGACGGTGCGCCGCCAGGACGGCACCCGGCTCGAACTGCGCGAGGATCGCGCGCCGCTCGGGCGTACTCGTCTTGTCGTCCCAGATCGGCTTCTGGCGTACGCCCGGCCGCGCCTCGATCCAGGCAAGCTCGCTGACCGCGATCACCTGCGAGGCGGGCCCGCTGCTCCGCTGCGCGAGCGGCTCGACGCCGCCGGTGAGGATCGCCAGCACCGTCGCGCCGTTCGGCGCCGAGACGGTATGGACGCAGCCGTTGGGCCGATAGCCGACGTTGCCGGCGGTCACCGTGCCGAACTCGTCGGCGATGGCGCCCTCGATGACGAAGACCAGCTCGTCACCGACATGGCGATGCAGCGGCAGCTTCGCGCCCGGCGCGATCCGCGTCATGACCGCCTTGCGCTGGCTCTCGGGATGCTCCCAGATCGCCTTGGCGCGAACGCCGGGCTGGCGCTCCTGCCACGCGAGGTCGGCGAGCGAGATGATCTGCGACAGCGGCGTCTTGGTCATGCTCATCGGGTTTTCTCCTGGCTCGAGGTGGAGCGAGAGTAGCGCGCGGCACAGCACCGGTCAACGCGGGCCGCGCCGTCACTTCGCCTTGAGCTTCAGATCCTCGTAGGGCGCGGAAAAGGCATAGCCCGCGATGAGCCCGAGCCCCGATTCGTCCACGCGCCGGCCGACGCCGTTGACGAAGGCGAGCTCGTACATCGGCGCGACCATCACCTTCTCGGCCACGAGCTGCTGCACGCGGTGCAGCATCGCCTCGCGCTTGGCGCGATCGAGCTCGGCCGCCTGCTCGCGGAACAGGCCGTCCACGTCGGCATAACCGCCGTACGCGAACTGGCCGCCCGAGATCGCGTACGCCTCGAGCCGGGTGGCGGCATTGCCGAAGGAGCCGCCGATGATCTGGACGAGGTTCTTGAGCTTCTTCTCGGCGATGCTCTTGTTGAAGGCCGCGCGCTCGAGCGGGCGGAGCTTGGCGCGGATCCCCACGCCCTGCAGGTAGCCGATCATCGCCTCGGCCGCGTCGGCGGAGGTCATGTCGCAGTAGTAGTCGCCGGCGTCGAAGCCGCCGGCGTACCCCGCTTCGGCGAGGAGCTTCTTGGCACCAGCCGGATCGAACACGATGGCCGGCGGCTGCCAGAAGAAGTCGAACGAGCTCGGGACGATGCTGAACGTGATCCGCGAAAGCCCCGACGTCCGGGCCTGGTCGATGGCGCGCCGGTCGATCGCGAGATTCGCGGCGAGCCGCACGCGCCGGTCGTGCCACGGCGACTTCGTGTCCCACTGATCCACGAACGAGAGCCAGTGCGTGGACGGGTAGACCGCCTTCACGGCGAGCCCGGGCGTCCGCCGGAGCTCGTCGCCGAGCTCGCCGATCATCGAGAACGCGATGTCGGCCTCGCCGCGCTTGAGCGCGGCCAGCCGCGTCGACGGGTCGGGAATCGTCCGCAGCACGAGGCGCTTCACGCCCGGGCTCTTGCGCCAATAGCCCTCGAAGGCTTCCAGCACGAGCTCGATGCCCGGCGTGAACGACACGAACCGGTACGGGCCGGCACCGACCGGTGCCTTCCGGAAGCCGTCCTCGCCGACGCGCTCGACGTACTTCTTGGGCACGACCCAGCCGGCGCCGGTGGCGAGCGTGCCGTAGAACGTCATGAAGTCGGGCCAGGGCTGCTTGAGCCGGAAGCGCACGCGGCCGGCGTCGGGCGTCTCGACGTCGGCCACGCGGTCC
>Ga0075425_100001176_pt1 | contig 25426 bp, 25 predicted proteins | sample SoiMethybrSBSTD4_FD_75300 | JGI IMG/M metagenome (GOLD analysis project Ga0075425, IMG submission 75300) | Bulk soil microbial communities from a Populus tree surrounding site in Tennessee, USA - Soil MetaG P. TD hybrid SBSTD4 | ecosystem: Environmental > Terrestrial > Soil > Tree plantation...
TTTGAGGCCTGCTCCTGAAAGCCGATCTCGGGGGGCCCACCCTCATCGATTGCACAGCTCGTCCACGAATTATTTAGGTCATGTGACCTCCATATCCGTGCACTTCTGCAGCACACTGAACCCCAGAAAATAAATCGTCGCCGGACGTTTACGGCCACGCTGGCTCGCGTACTTCTGCGCGAAGCGACCAAATTCGACGAGTTTGGTCTTAGCCGGTTCCAGGGTCAAGCCAAACTTCCCATTCTCTTGCGCAACACATCCTGAACGCGAAGACATCCTCGCAAAACTGGAAGCACAACACAAAGTCATCGATGCATCGCACTAAATAGGCCTCGCCCCGTAACCGAGGTTTGACGACGCGCTCAAGCCACAGATCGAACACGTAGTGCAAGTACAGATTTCTCAGGGTACTGCGGTAGATAGTGTGTAAAGGTGAACGAAAAAGAGAAGCGGTTAAGAACTCCGAAAGTGATATAGATATTTTTTGGGAAAAAACCAAATCACTCAGAAGGATAACCGCTGTGTTGCATATTACCACCGTTGTGCCGGACAGGACGGAACGGGTCGAAAAAGGTGACAAGAAGAAGCAATCCTTAAAGCAACATCTGCGTCAACGGTTTACACACTGAATGCCGCTTGACCTGCGCGGGAACTGCCTCCTCTACCTTTTGTGCGAAGCTCGGGCTGAAACATTTGGGGAGCCGTGTGCCCATACTCTTCACCAGTCCTCGCGTGGCATTGATCAACTCCGTTCGTGCCGCCACCAGCGCATCACGGGCTCGTAGCAGCACTAGGTCCTGCCGCACTTCTGGGCTCCGGTGCTGCATCGGGTGCAACGATTGCGGATCCACTCTCCCCAACCGGGCCAACTTGTTGGCATCGATCCGATCATTCTTCAGTTCCCGGGCGGGAGTTGCACCCGCTGAAGTCCAGCGCCTTTTCACGGCGCACTTTTTCGTCAACTACGGAGTATTACGCGATCTTGGTGTTGGGATTCTCGGGCGCATTGCAGCAGTAACCCAACGGAAGCATCCGTAACCGATGAAAATTTCTGCATGAAATGAAGGAGGCACCGGGCCCCCGCGAAGGTCCCGGTGCTGGTAGCAGGTTTAGGCCGCCTTGCCGGCTTGGGCAGCGAATTGGGTCATCATCTGGCGCATCGCCGCAATGTGTCCTGGGGCGCGCTTTTCGATCCAGGCCTCGTATCGGTTCGCAGCCTTCTCGAGGTGTGCGAGGAACAGCGGGTTCGAGAACCGCTTTCGTCCTTCTTCAATAGTGGGCTTGACACGCTCCCAGACGAAGAAGAACTCGCCGTTGGTTTCGAAGAACAAATCTTCATGGAGCAGCCCATGGTTCAGGTATGCGCACGCTTGGTCCCAGTAGCTGACGACCATCATGAATGATGTCCCAGTTTCGGTTCCCATGGGCGCGATTCGCATCGCCTCATCGAGCGACTTGGGGAAGAAGTTCTGGTTGAACCAATCGCGCGCCTGGCGCAAGCGCGCTTCTCGGCGGAGTTCAAAGATTTTCAGTTGAAGGTCTGCCTGTTCATGCGTTGGATTCGTAGCCATCAATTTCTCCTTTTGTTTGATTCTAGTTCACTTTGTGTTGATTTGCTGAGATCACAAGAAGACATTGCGATTTTTTCACCAACAATTGAAAACCATAGTCTCCGGTTTGTCGACGAACCGGGAGTCATTACCATTTTTGCCTGAAAAGCATTGCCAGAAATGGGATTCGGCAGAAACGTTGCTATTCATGCTGATCGATGTAGTGGTTCTGGCATTCACTTTGAAACATCCTTTATATACGCTGGACGCTCTCGTTGTTCAAGACCACTGTTCCAACTGCTTCCCATTCCTGCGCCTTGTGATGGGGCCGGGTTTGAGATCGAACCCCAACATGCACCGGGCCCAGGTGGCTCCTTGAGAGTGCGGATAGAAGCCGGGTAGGAGTGGTGGTCGTTAGCAAGACCTTGAGAAACGCATGGCTACGAAGCGCCGATCAACCTACTTCTGGAAACGATCGAAGTAGATGAAAACCGAATCCACTAAGGAACGAAGCGAAGCTGCACTGCGTTTCGCTTCGTTCCCGGCTCGAGCATGAAGTGACGTGGAGAGCTGTCAAGGGTCCAGATGAACGTCCCCTACGGGACGCCCTTGACACCTCCCCACGTCACCACCGGAGGGTTCTGCAGATGGAAAGCAATTAACTAAGGTAGGCCGCCACGTCGGCCTTGACTTTTATGACCTTCTCATAGAAGGCGATTACACCACCTATATCAAAACGGCAGCTGATTCTACTTACTCAGTTCCATTCTTAGTTCGTGTACCCGCGAGCGTTCTATGGCTTCCCTCGAAAAAGCTACCTTGAACGTTGAACCTTCATACCAGGCTTTCCACTGGTCCATGTAGTCAGGACTGAGAAAGTTTCCTGCTTCCCCTGTAACCAGGTTGAAAGTCGATTGATCGAGATCGGAAAAATCCACGGTCATGCGCTCAGATGGGCCATGGCTCCGGCTCACGGCTTTTACTGTGTAGCCGCTTCCGGACTGCGGTTGCACTCCGGGTCCAGTCCAGCGCCGCAACACCGGAATTTCACCGAGGATCGGGTGCTGGATGGCGACGGCGTTGTAGTCTCCCCATTTCCAACGACTCACGTCAGCGGGCAAGTCCTTTGAGCCTAAAGCGCTATCGACAGCGGCGGCCAGCAAGTCGTCATAATTGGAGCCTTCCGGCAACCAACGCTTAGGCTGGTGCAGCAGTATGTTCTCCAGCCAGACTGACTGCAATCCCCAACTGTAGCTCTTCCAACTGAAAGATTTTTCCTCGGCTGAATCTTCATGGGCGGAACCGAGTCTCGGCTCCAGCAGCAAGCGCACTAACTCCCGGCGGGAGCGCACAGTGATGAGAGGCGCGGCCGAGTCTGCGTTCATCCGCCCATCCCACGCGCGCAAGATGTCCGCTGCGCGCTTCGCGCGCGCTGAAGCATGCGAGGCATGATCCACGGAATAGACGAACCGCTCGGCTGCGTAGCGATCAAATTCTGAAACGATGTCAGTCTGCAGTGCCAGCATGTCGCCGGCGGTAAATTTCTTGCCTGATCTGAGCACGCGATAAATGCGTGCAGTGCGCCATGGGGCTTCCCAGTCATTGGTGACAAAGTAGGGAAAGTTGTCAGGGGTCACGCGTCCATTCGCTGTTGCGACGATCCCCGATGGGGGATTGTAGATGCTGGGCAGTTTTTCGTACGGAATGTAGCTGACCCACTCATGCGCGTCATCACTGCCGTTAGCCGGAAGGCTACCATCTCCGGAAGCGCGTAGGGGAATTTTGCCTGTGGCTTGATAACCGATGTTGCCATCCACATCGGCGTAGACGACGTTCTGCCCTGGCGCGTCGAACTTCGAGAACGCGCTGCGGAACTCGGTCCAGTTTTGAGCGGTGTTTACGCCGGCAAACGAAATCCGCAGCCCGTCATAGAGCGTCCAGCGCAGCGCCAGCTTGCGAGATTCTCCTGGAACCAACTCGGTAATGATGGGCCCGTGCCGAGTCATCACGACGTCCAGATTGACATCTGCCGCGCCCTTCACGTGAATTGTTTCGCGGCGGTGTTCGGGATCTTTCCAGCCTTGCGGCGTGAGGTACTGTCCGGCGCCGTTAAAGGTCTCGATATAAACATCCTCAACTTGCGGTCCAAGATTCGTGAATCCCCAGGCAATTCTCTGATTGTGACCGACGATTACGTAAGGCATCCCTGGCAGCGTAAAGCCGACGACATCAAAAGTTCCGCGGCGCAAATGCGCCTCGTACCAGAGGTTCGGCATCTGGTGGCCGAGATGCATATCGTTCGAAAGCAGCGGCTTTCCGGACTCGGTGTGTGCGCCGGAGATAACCCAGTTGTTGGAGCCCAAGACTGATACATTTTCTGATGATTGTTCCCTCAGCTGAACATCATCAAACTGCCTGGTAAGCGAGCTGCCGGTGCCTTCGTCTATCTCCTCGTCGTCATCGGCGCCTTTTCCGTTCTTCTCCTGATCCAGACTGGGGCGAGCCGCGGTCGGGGGATGGTCATGCCAGGAAGAGTTCACATATAAATCGGCGGTGAGCTCCGGCCCCAGTTTGGCCAGGATTTTTTCGCGCATGAGTGCGTTCTTGTATGGATAGTGATTCAAGTCCTTCACCATTTGCCCGGCAATCAGAATCGAATCTTCCATGGTCCAAAGGCGCGGCGAATAGCGCAGAATGCGAAACTCGATGGGAAGCCGGCCGCGCCGCGATTCGATGTACGCATTCACCCCTTGGGCATACGCCTCGAAATTCAAGCGGTCCTGCTGAGAAGCGATCTGCACGCTCTTCTGCGCCGCCGCTCGAAGGCTCAGGATTCGCTGTTCCCGATCATTGGTTAAAAGTGCTTTGCCCAGAATCTCAGACAGTTCTCCTGCGGCATAGCGACGCAGCAGGTCCATTTGCCACAGCCGATCCTGCGCGGTGACATATCCTTGCGCGAAAAACAGATCTTGTGGGGTGTCGGCGTCGATCGTAGGAATTCCATGGCCGTCACGGATCACGCGCACTGGTGAGGAGAGACCGGGTACCGTAATCTTCCCATCCAGCTGCGGCAAAGCGGAGCGTGCTACCGAGTAGATCCACGCCAGCGCTCCGAAGAGTGCCAGCAGAAATAGGACCAGCAGCAGCAAAATGACGCGCCCGAATGTGAAACGCCGCCGTGAAACAGAGAGGGAAGTCGTAACCGTCGCCATAGGAAAAATCTGATTCTAGGGGGCTAGTCAGGCAAACACAACGCGGATTCGCTGAGGGAAGTCCGTTGATGATGGGTTAAGACTCGGTGCCGGTGGTGGTTCATTCGAGAGAATTGTTGTATTCCTGGCGGCGCGAAGGATTTAGTAGTAGATTTCTTCTTCTAATGCGAAAGCAATACCCTGGCCGACAACCCATTAGATCGCGCCGTAAGCTCGGCGAACCGATTTACAATCTCACCTCACGCGTGGCCTGAACAATGCCAATCTCCTGTCCGTCCTGCAGTGCGCAAATGCCCGATGATTCTGTGTTCTGTGCCGAGTGCGGCAACCGGCTCAGGGCTGGCTTGCCAAGTACGGTCGAGGGACCCGACCGGATAATCGCCGCCTTTGCATATGTGTTCCTGCCGGCGATCATTTTTCTGTTTATCAAACCGTACAAGAGAAACCGTTTTGTCCGGTTCCACTGTTTTCAGGCCATCTTCCTAGCGGTGGCGGGGATCGTAATCGGCGCCGTACTGAAAATCGCTGCCACAATTCTTTTTCTTGTCCCGCTTCTCGGCCCCCTGGTTGTTGTCCTGGCGTGGATCGCGGTTGGCCTCGCGTGGTTCATCCTGTGGATCGTTCTCATACTGAAGGCGTTGCAGGGCGAAATGTTCAAGCTTCCTTACATTGGCGACATGGCCGAGAAGCAAGCAAGTTCCCTGTAGGCGCGCGGCAGGACGAGACTCGCGAAAGACCTGCTCTCCCGATAAGGAGCTCGACGCGCTTCGCGAGAGCGTCCCCGCCTACAAGTTGTTTGGCGACGCTGCTGTAACCTTGGCGAAGAAAGTGAATCCAAACTCCAAGCGTCACAATGTCAAGGAGGAATTCCCGTGGAAGCGAATCGGAGCCTGTTCATCCCAGTGATTTTGGGTACAGTCCGCATCGGTCGGATGAGCCGGCATGCAGCGAGAATTGTCGCAAGCGAGCTTGGCAAATATGCAGGTGTCGAGACGGAACTGATCGACATAGCAAAGCTTCCCCTGCCTACAAACGACGCAGGTGAAGCCATCAAGCAGCCGGAATTCTCCGCCGCCATGAGCAGGGCCGATGCTCTGGTGGTCGTCTCGCCGGAGTACAACCATGGATACCCTGGACTCTTGAAGCATGTTCTGGACAGCTGCCTCAAGGAATACATTCACAAAGCCGTTGGCATTGTGGGTGTGTCCGCCGGACCATTCGGCGGGGCTCGGGTAATTGCGAATCTGCTTCCCGTGATGCGAGAGCTTGGTCTGGTCACCATCTTCTGGGATGTGAATTTCTGCCATGTGCACAAGCTTTTTGCCGCAGATGGCAAGCTTCTCGACGAGGCTTACATTCCTCGCATCGCGAAGTTCTTGCAGGAACTCATCTGGATGGCCAAGACGTTGCGTCATGGCCGCGAGCAGATAGCCTTAAATTGATGTTGGAGGAGAGCGCTGCTATGCGGAATAAAAATGGAAAAATGATTTGTCCACGCTGCGCCGAGGAAATGAACCATCACGGCGACAAGCTGGTGTACAACGATATGGCTGGGGCAGGTCCGATGGATCGAACAATGAGCGAACACATCGAGGAGTTTCATACCTGTCCGCAGTGCGGTGCTGGGGCCTCGTGCGCACACCTGAGATCGCCTTCTTCGATCTGACAACTCAGGGGTCGAAAGGTCGTGGGCCCGTACGGCATCAACGCTGCTGGGTGCATAAGATGCGGAACATTCTAGAGAAAGCGCGGAAGCGCGATTTACGACGAAGTCAAAGCTCGAGCCCAGGCGATCTATCGGGCCGAGAGCCGGACGCAGGCGGTAGCCGCCTATCGCGCTTTCCGCTCTCGTTGGTGCCGAGCTTACCCCGCCATGGTCCGGCGGCTGCAGCAGGATCTGCCGGAGCTGCTGTCGTTCTTCGCTTTTCCCCGGCACCGGTGGCGCAAACTGCGCACTACCAACGTGATCGAACGCTGCTTTGTGGAAGTGCGCCGGCGCACCCGGCCCATGGTTTGCTTTGTCAACGTAGAAAGCCTCGACCGCATCATCTAATCCATCTTCCAGAGATTCAACCTGGAATGGAAAAGCCGCACCCTCAACCTATTTACACAAGCAGCTTGACGTCACCGGCCTTCGGAACGATCTTGACATTTCTGCACCGAAAACATATTTTCCAACCCTTTAGAAAATGGCACTTACCCGACGCCAATTCACCCGCGGATTGTTGGCTGCCCTCCTGTCAGAGTTCCCTGAATCGATCTCTGAGATTCTTGAGAGGGCTACCACGCCGGGCTGGTTCACCCCCAGAGAGATTAACGCCGCCGTTTTAGACATCTGTTACAAAGGTAACCACTTCACGAAGGCATACGGCGATGCCGGTAGTCCTGATCGAGCTTTTGTAATCGCATCGATAACCAAGCCGATCATCGCGACGGCAGCCATGGTCCTTAAAGATGGCAGCAAGCTTGCCCTTGGAGATCGGGCCGTGAAGTATGTTCCCGAGTTTCAGGGAGACTGGCGAAATGAGGTCACCCTCGAGAATCTGCTGACACACACCGCAGGATTACCGGACACCCTACCGCACATGCACGAACTGCTAGCCAGGCAAGCCAGTCTTGAAGAGATGTTCGCGGCCACTTGCAAAGTGCCTTTGCTTTTCAAGCCCCGTGCTGCGGTGTCGTACTCGAACCTTGGTGTGCTCGTACTGAAGGAGATCTTGGAACGAGTTACCGGCTCCCCTCTAAAAGCGCTCCTTAAGGGAGAAGTGTTCGATCCCTTAGGCATGAGTGCAAGCTCGCTTGGTTTGGGGGGGCGCCCGATTACTTCGACCGTTCCGATCCAGAGTGAGCAATCCGGCGCTAACCCAAATACCGCTTATCACCGCGATCTGGGTGCACCTTGGGGAGGAGTCTGTTCCACGGCACAAGACTTAATGCGATTTCTTCGCTACTTTGTTGATCCCAGCAAAACAAAACTGCTACGAATCGAAACGGCGCGAGAGATGCTGCGCGATCATTGCGAAGGGCTGAACCAGCCCTGGGGTATCGGTTGGATGTTAGCCAAAAGTCACGACTGTTATTTCAATGTTCGCCCGAGCTGTCATCGATACGGCTGGTCAGCTCTTTTCTCTAATCCCGAACAGGGACCCGCCTTTGGCTTGAAGTGCTCGGCGAGAACGTTCGGCCATTATGGTGTATCTGGCACAATCGCTTGGGCGGATCCACAAAATGATGTTGCCATGGTACTGTTGACGACCAAGCCCGTCCGATATTCACGGGATGGCGTGCTTGGGCCAGTATCCGATCTGGTCTCCCAATTGTAAGCCGCTCAGGGGAGGAGCCTGCTAGCCAAGGGCGAGCCAAATGCACGCAGCATTCCAGGTCGGGTTTCCGCTCGGATATTCATAGCCCGAGTAGGTAATCCATGTCATCGCCGACCTCGTAGCACAAATGCATGGCTGATTTCCCACACACGTTCTAATTTACAGCGGATCCGGATTCGATATGCGACCATCAAGCCGAGCGCAAATTAGCGGCGCATGGAAGGCATTTGGGACCAGCGAAAGAAGAATCGCGCCTCATTTGTTCCTCTATGCGGTTGATAATAGGCCGATTCTAAGGGAGAATCCACAATTCGGTGGTGGGTGACTGACTTGGCGATAGATTCCGTAATCGTTTTTGATCTGGGGGGCACACATCTGCGTTGCGCCTGCCTGGTTCAGAACGAACTCGCGAACTTTACCCGCAAGCGCATACGATCTTTCCAGGACGGAATTTCGTCAGCGGCGATCTGGGAAGAGATCCTGTCGACAATTACGGATTACGCTGCAAATTCATCGAAGGTGGTGGGGACTGTCGCACCGCTCGCGGTGTCCTTTCCCGGTCCGCTTCGTGAGGATGGCCAGATCGTAAACGCTCCGACGGTCGCTGGCATCGATGAGCGAGTGCCAGATGTTCCGGGTGAACTCTCGCGTCGAACTGGCAGAGATGTATATCTTCTGAATGATATTTCCGCGGCGGCACTCTATCTGGCTGGAAAGTGCCCGTGGGACCGGTTCATGGTAGTGACTGTAAGTAGCGGGATAGGAAGCAAGATCTGCTATCGGAATTCCGCCGGGCTGCACGTGCTGGATAGCGGACCTTATTCTGGTGAGATTGGGCATTTCACAGTCGACAATTCAGGGAATGCTCCGATGTGCGATTGCGGGCGCAAGGGGCACTTAGGAGCGATCGCTTCCGGACGAGGTATTGAACGATTGGCGCGACAACGAGCGGCCTCCGATGCCAACATGTTTTCACAATCTCTCTGTCGCACCAGGTTCGGTGCGGACACTGACAATATTAGTAACGAACAGCACTTCGTTCCTGCGGTTCGCGCCGGGGATTCTTGGGCTCTGAAGGTTTTGCGTGAGGCCAGCCAACCGCTTTCCCAGGTGTTAGCAACCGTGATCTTTGCCGCGGGGCTGCAAGGCATATTATTCATCGGCGGTTTCGCCCTAAGTATCGGTCCCACTTACCTCGATCTTCTCCACAGATTGATCCAGCAACACTGCGACTATTCAGCGCTCGCGCTCTCGCGGAATATGTTGCAATTCGGAAACATGAGCGAGGAAGCCTGCTTACGCGGTGCCGCAGAGTATGCGCTCAAGTCGCGGCGCCGGATTCCATGAAAATCGCGATCATTGGCGGGAGCGCGTTTAGTACTCCGGAGTTGATCCGCTTTCTTAATAGCAATAAGGAATCGGGGCGAATGGAGGTCGTGCTATCAAGCCGTTCAATGAGGCGACTGGAAGCCGTCAAGCGCGCGGCAATGCTTGCCGGACCGGGCGACATTCAGATCGAAGTCGAAGACATTCGTCAAAATACGTGGCCACGGATCCTGGAGGGTACGGATTGCGTCCTCATTCAAATACGCGTCGGCGGTTATGATGCCCGGTGCTTCGACGAGAGCTTCCCGCATAAATATGGTGTGTGTGGGGATGAGGGACTTGGCCCTGGAGGCTTGTCGGCCGGATGGCGGACTTGGCCAGTGATCGCTAATTTGCTGGAAGCTATTGTTGCGTTCTGTCCGCAGGCGTTCGTGATATTGATGACGTCGCCCTTAAGCCTACTTGTGCGAGCGTCTCATAAATTTGCGGCATTGAACTTAGTGGGTATTTGCGAGCTTCCCTGGACTACCTTGCAGGACTTGAGCCGGCAGGTTGGCTTGCCAAACGGCAGTCTTGATGCCGATTACATTGGCGTCAACCATTTGGGGTGGTTTTTTAATTTTCGCAGCGGATCAGATTGTCTGAATGATGAAATTGCCAGCACGATTCATGAAGACGCCTTTCCCTCGCGGAACTTTCTGCGAGCGCACGGATGCTTCCCGACTCGCTATTTACGTATGCACTACGAACGAGAGAGAGTTTTCAGCGAACAACTCTCGCAGCAAACATCGAGGGCCGAGATTCTGGCAAAGCTTCAGGATAGAGCCTATAGTGCCTATTCCCACGGGACAGAAACCGAGGTCGCTGAGATCCTTAAGACGAGACGGGCACTATGGTATGCGCATGCGATCGGACCACTGATATTGGCGTTGGATGGCAAATCGACTGCGATTCCGTTCTTTCTGTCCGTCCGGAATGTCTCATGCAGCGATCTGGTGGAAGCGGATGACGTCGTGGAATGCCGACATCATTGGGTCGCCAGAGAGTTAGTGCGCACTCCGTTGGCTAGTTCTCCTCCTCAGCATCTCGCAGAAACCCTCCTCGCTTTTGTGCTTTTTGAGCGCGCCGCAGCCGAAGCTATTATGACGCGGAGCGTACGGCTTTTGATTGAGGCGCTATCTCTGCACCCGTGGACGCAAGGACATCCACAAATACGGGCCATTGCGAACGACATTGTGTCCTACAACGAAGGAGTGTCGGCAGTCACGTGCCAGTAACTGACATGAAGGTTCAGCGTTACGATTACGTTTCGCAATTTGAACACTTTGAGGAGTTCATCGCCGAGTTGTCCCGCATGATCCAGGATGGCCATTATGTGCTGAGCAACGAGGTTTCGCAGTTCGAAGGGGAGTTTGCTCGGTATCTGCAGTGCGCCTTTGTGTCCGCCGTGAACACTGGTACTGATGCCCTAACCTGTGCCTTGAAGGCATTGGATATCCGACCAGGTGACGAAGTTATCACTCAGGCGAATACCTTTAATGCAACGGTGGCCGCGATCTGTCTAGCTGGAGCCAAGCCGACTTTAGTTGATGTTAATGAAAATACCTTCCTCATGGACACCAAGGAAGCCCTGGCCCGAGTGAATTCAAAGACACGGGTGTTTTTGCCCGTCCACCTGTACGGCAAAGCAACGCCGATGCGTGAACTTCTTGTGGCTTGTGAGAAGCAGGCGCTTCACCTTGTGGAAGATGCAGCGCAGGCTCACGGCGCCTGCGTCGAGGGACAGCGGGTCGGCACTTGTGGAATTCTTGGCTGCTTTAGCTTTCATCCCAGCAAAAACCTGGCCGCGGCTGGTGATGGCGGTGCGATCTGTACCAATCGGGCAGACTTGAAAAAGCGGGTCGACGCTATACGCGCTTTAGGTCAGGTTGGACAGAACAACCACCTTTATCTCGGCTATAACACCAAACTCGATTCCATTCAAGCGAAGGTATTGTCGTGGAAATTGCCTAAGTTGGATGTGTGGAACGATAAAAGAAGAGGAGTCGCTCGGATGTATCGTGAACGACTCGCCGACCTACCGCTCAGATTTCAGCTGTGGGACGGTGAGAACGAGCATGTTTTTCATTTGTTTGCTGTACGAACGGACAGACGGGATCAGCTCGTCGAGCACCTGCGGTCGAATGGCGTGGATGCGGTCGTCCGCTATCCCACCCCCATTCACCTGCAAGCCGCATTTTGCGATTACGGCTGGAAAAAGGGACAGTTTCCGGTGGCCGAGGCGCTGGCCTGTGAACTTTTGTGCCTTCCCATCCGGCCCAATCTGACAGGGTCAGAAATCGATTACGTCTGTGCAGCCGTTGCTTCATTTTTCAAAAGCAACGCGGGGATTGGCAAAGCTTACAGCGTCTAGGCGGGAGCTGATATGCGAGTTGCCGTGGTAGGTTGTGGCAGGATGGGCAAAGAGAGAGCTAAGGCGGCAATATCGTTTGGGGTAAGCGCGCTTCTTCTGTTTGACGAGGACGCTCAGCGAGCGGAATCGCTCGCGACCGAGTGTGCAGAAGCGCGGTGCCTGAGAGATCCTGCTGATTTGTTTGAAGAAAAGCTTGATGCCCTATTTATCTGCATCCCGCCATACTGCCGTGGGCGACTCGAGACTCACGCGATTGATGCGGGGGTTCCGTTCTTTGTTGAAAAGCCTATCGGCGTGACGGCGGCGCAAGTTCAGCCCATTCTTGAGCGACTTCAGAGCCGAGACGTGATTAACGCGGTCGGCTACATGAATCGGTACAGGAATTCTGTATTGCACGCTCAGAAAGTGCTGGCAGGGCGCAACCTGATTGGCATTGCTGCACACTGGATTGGCCGCAAGTACGGCGTTCCTTGGTGGTCCGTCCCGGAGCTTTCCGGCGGCCCCTTCAACGAGCAGGCTACGCACCTGATCGATCTGCTTCGTTTTCTTGCAGGCAGCGTGGAGGTGTTGCACGCAGCGGCGGCGAGTTCGTCGGGCAACGAGACCAGCGTAATCGCCACTCTGCGCCTCAAAGGCAGCGGCCTGGGCAGTTTCCTCTACAGCTGCGAAGCTAAGGAAAAAGACATTCTGATTGCCCTCGAAACTTCTGATGGTGTCTTAGAGCTGCGCGGATGGGATCTCGAACTGATACGGAACACCATCAACGGAAGTCTCCCGCAATCTGAGTCGAAGCCAATCTTTGAAAAGGAAACACACGCGTTCTTAGGCGCCGTGAAGGCCGGAAACCCTGAATTGATTCTTGCCGATTTTCGCGACGCTTATCAGACGCAGATCGCAGTGGATACTGCTGTTCGAATGATCCGCCATCAGCAGCAACGTGCTGTAGTCGGTCTGAAGGTTGGTTCACTCCGCGAATAGAGCTCGCAGCGGACGTTCAGGCCCAGCGGCAATCTCTCGGAGCCACTTCCTCGAGAGCTCCACTGATTCATGGGACAAGGCACGAATCGAGGCAGGGTGGTCCTGACTGCGACGGTGCTTTTCGTATTCGGCGATAAAACTTGACGGTGGCTGAGGCGCCTTCTCTTCCAACAGAAACGAAGTGATCTTGTCCCGGTTCTCGAGCAGCTTACGATGTTGTCGATGAAATGCTCGATCCTGAGCCGCACACGGTTTCGCGAGAGAACGTGTCAGTTTATCGATGACATTCGCCAACTGCTGCGCACGATATTGAAGATGGCGATCGAATTCTCGCTCGGCAGCCGCGTACAGAAGTTCTTCTTCCGAATCGGCAAAAGCCAACCGAACCGATCGATACCAAGTCCGCAGAGCGTGTAAGTTTCCAATCAACTTTGCGGTAGTGCAGAATTTTCTGCTGAGGTCGTAGTATTTCTCCAGATCATATTCGCCGCTCTGCCGCAGAGGTTCGCCCGAGAACAGCTGGTTTTCACCTACATCTTTGCGGATCATCGACCCTGCAGCAATAACTGCTCCAAAATCTACGTGGACCGGGGCTACTATTCCGGATTTTCCCCCGACAAAGATACGGCGTGATCGAAGAAGGCAACCAGTCGCATCGCCCAGCAGGCTTCCGAACTTATCGCCGCGAGGATCGAAATTGAGATGGATGGCGCCAGAACCGATTTCACTGTGGTCACTCCGGGAACTACCGCCGGTTACGATAACATCGCAATAGTTAATGCAGGACCCGGCCACGACGCCGATCGTGAACACCGTGTTCTTGAGGCCGACGTTGTGAGCAATTTCGGCTTCTTCTTCCAGCACCGTTCCCTGGCGAAGCTCAACAAAACCTCGAGTTTTGGCCCCGCGGAGAAGAACGCAATGCTCATAAGTGCCTGCGCCAAGCACGGATGAAGAGCCAATCTGCGACTGGTGGATCCGGGCCAGGCCCGAAACTCCAATCTGTGTCCGGCTGCCGATGAAAGTCGTTTCACCTGTTATAAAGGCATTCATGAGCTCGGCGCCCGGACAGATACGATCGAGGGGCACGTCCTCTCCTATGTAGACACGCTCCGCGCCCCAGACCCGCACGCCGCATTCAGCGAGCCGCAAAATACGAGATCGGTTTTCCTGGTCGTTGTAGTTCGGACCCATAGGAAGTGGACAACTGGATTCTGCCGAGCACGATTGTTGACGATGGTAAAAGCCTTCCCCCAATCGCGCGATTGGCGAGCGGGCAAGTTAAGAATATGATAGAGCACCCCGGCGAGGCGAATGTTTATGGGAATCGCGGCCACGGCTCGGAATAGCGCCAAGTCCGCGTGCTTTCTGTGCAACAAAACATCAGAGACCGTTATCTGGCGCGAGGATGGCATTGAAGGGTTGCTGTGCGGCTGCGGGATGGTGTACACAAACCAGTTCACTTGCCTCACGCGGCCGGAACCTACCCGGGAATACCATCCGCAGCACTTTTACTCGTTGTCGGCAGCTTTCAAGGCTGCGTGGGTAGCTCGTCATTGTCCGCAAGGGCGACTGCTGGATGTCGGATGTGGAGCTGGGTTCTTTCTCGCCGCTGTCCGTGACCGCGGATACGATGTGCTGGGGCTTGAGCCCAACGCGGCTTACGATGCCGACCTGGCGAAGCGTGGGCTCGCCGTCGTTCACGAATATATCGAAGAGATATCTTTGCCCAAGCACAGCTTTGATGTCGTCTATCATTGCGATCTGCTGGCGCATTTTCCGGATCCAATTAGATCCTTATCGGCAATGTGCGAAATGCTAGCGCCGCGTGGCGTCCTATGCTTCGAAGTCGGAGTTCTTGGTGGAGTTTCACCGGCCTGGTATTGGCTCATTGGTCGGATCGGCTTAGGGCAGCATCTCTGGCTTTATTCGGATCCCGCCTTCAAGCGCCTGATGCAGAAGGCCGGACTGGAGATCGTGCACGTCCAATACTTTGGACTTGCTGCGGAGGTCTTAGGAACGAAGGTTTTCGGAGTGCTGAACAAGAGGCTAATCACTCCCGCATGGCAAGGCGTTTCGCGCAATGGCAGAGAGCGAGCGGTTGCAGCACAACGATCACTTACTAACTTCCTCCGGTACAGGGTCGGGGCGCTGGTGCCGCTCGTCGGGCCGCAGACTCTTCTCGTTGTCGCCAAGCCAACACATGTCCAGTGATCTGCAACACCGACGAATCGGATTAGCAGGCGCCAACGGCTTCATCGGCTCGGCGATTCTTCGGCACCTCCACAGCATAGGGTTTTCGCCTCGCACCCTATGCGGTCCGGGAACGGCTCTGGAAAATTACACTGAGGACCTGAGCTGTGATTTGACCGATACAGCGCGTCTGCTGCGCTGGGTAGATGGGCTCGAGGTGGTGATTCACGCTGCGGGTCCGCCGTCGGTTCGGCAGTCCTTCGAAATGCCGGAGGAATATGTTCGCATCCACGCACAGGGGACCACGGCTTTGCTCCAAGCCTGTCGGATTGCGCAAGTGAAGAAAATTGTGTATTTGTCCTCGGCTGACGTTTACGGGCGCGCCAGGAAGCAACCGGTCGCGGAAACCCATGGTTCGGAAGCGCGATCTCCCTACGGGGCCGCCAAAATTGCGGCCGAGAAGATGATTGAAGCTTACGCCGCGAGCTTCGGGCTCAACGCCATCGTGTTGCGTGCATTCTCAATCTACGGGCCGAATCCAACCTCGGAGTCCCTGTTCGGAACCATTCTCTCAATGGTGAAACAGGGATGCGTCCGCTTGCACGACTTCAGACCGGTGCGAGACTACTGCCACGTGGATGATGTGGCAGCTGCGGTGTCGCGAGCCTGCGCGTTCCCGAATGACGGCTTGAAGTTCTTTAATATCGGGACGGGCAAAGGAACCAGTGTGGCCGAGTTTGCGCAATACGTCCTGCACGTTCTAGGAAAGAATCTGCCCGTGATCGAGGAGCGCTCACGATCGCGAAATCAATCGGAGATTTTTGACCTGGTGGCAGACACGACCGCCGCGCAGAATGCCCTTGGATGGACAGCGAAGATCAATTTGCAAGACGGGCTCCGGTGCGCCATTGAAGCGAGTTGAGAGATGGTTGTGCGGCATCGCTACCTAGTAACCGGTGCGCAAGGGTTTGTCGGCCGTTATCTTATCAATTGCCTGCTGGCTCGCTCGGAAGACAGCGCAATTTTAGGGATTGGGCGGTCGCCACGGCGAGATTTGCATTTCCTGCACCCGCTCACCTTCGGCACCGATCAAGTACCTGCCCCCTTGCCGCAGTCTTTGCGTACTTCGAATTCACCGCGATACTCCTATCTGTCAATCGACTTGTTGAGTGACAAACTCGCCGATGTGGTGTCCGATTTCCGTCCAACGGCGGTAATTCATCTGGCTGCGTCTCTGCTGGGCGTGACGGGTGAAATAATTTTGTGGAATAACGTCCGAAGCACAGAGGTTTTGCTGAATGCTCTCCTGAGAAGCGGAGCCAATCTTGAAATCCTCCTTCTCGCGTCGAGCGGAGGCGTTTATGGCAGGCAAGACGTGCAGCCGATCACCGAAGGCGCGCGGCTTGCGCCGGTCGATCACTACGCAAAAAGTAAACTCATTTCGGAAGAGATGGTCACAGCATTCGCCGAGCAATCGGGAACGCCTGTGATTATCGCACGCGTTTTCAACGTCCTCGGACCAGGGCAAGACGAACTCCATCTGGGCGGACGCTTAGTCAGTCAGATCGGCACGATTCGTAGCCGCAATACCTCTGCCGTGATACGTACAAGGTCGCTTGCAAGCACACGCGATTTCCTCGACGTGCGCGATGTCAGCACAGCGCTCGCTTTAATCCTGGAACAGAATTGCGGAGGCATCTACAACGTGGGCAGCGGGATTGAAACCAAGATCGCTGACTTAGTGATGATATTCCTACAGTCTGCCGAACTTCGAGAGGCGGCGCGAATTGAGAGTGATCCCAGCGTGATCGATCCTATTCCTCGGCATGTGGCAAGCGTGCAAAGAATCGCAGCGGCTGGCTTCAAGCCAACACACCCCCTCGCGCTCACCTGTTGCGACATGTTGGAGTATTACCTGCGTTCGATCCCCGCCAGGACAATAACTTCTTAAGGTGTGCAAGGTTGTGCACACACCTTTGAGAGGGAAGATGGACTTAGGAGCAATTGCATGCTATCTTCTCACTCCACTCTCTCGGCGATGGTGCCTGTTTTCTAACACCACTGGGGCACACACCACATGACTGGCTTCCCTTACAGATACGTCTCGGCAATTCGCGACCGGTCTTTTAAAGTGGCTCTATGTCCCGGCCTATCCGCCGGCCGAGTCAGTGATCTGGTTCAGCTCATCGAGAGGCGTAAGTGCTTCTTGATAACGACGCCATCTGTTGCGGGATTGTATGCCAGTCGAATCGCATCGCGCCTGCTCGAATCGGGCGTCGACCTCAGCATGCTTGTATTGCCTTGTTCCGAACGATCAAAAACCTTGTCCGAAGTTGAGAAGCTCTGCCATGAGTGCTTTCGGTTTGGCCTGGATCGCAAATCAGTGCTGATCGGGTGCGGAGGAGGCGTTTGTACTGATCTAGTCACGATGGCTGCGGCACTCACACGCCGGGGGCTTGGCCATATCAAGATCCCGACCACTCTGATTGGCTTGATCGATGCTGGAATTGGTATTAAAGGAGCGGTTAATTTGCCGGGCAAGAAAAGTGCCATAGGATGTTTCTACCCTCCTGAACGGGTATTACTCGATCCGTCATTTCTACGGAGCTTGCCAAGGCGGCTTATCTCAGATGGATTGGCAGAAGCGATTAAGGTTGCGATTACATTTGATGCTACGCAGTTCCAACGAATCGAGCAGACGTCACGCGAGCTTCTGGATAATCCCCGGCATGCAGATTACGACCGGGTCGGGGATCTGGTGTGGCGCTCATCGAACTTGCTCCTGGACGAACTGGAAACGAATGTTTACGAAGAGCAAACCTATGAGCGACTGCTGGATTTTGGACATACATTCAGTCCAATGATAGAAGCACTGTCGGGGTTTCAGGTCAGCCATGGCATGTCGGTTGCGATCGATATGGCTCTCAGCAGTGCCGTGAGCTGTTGCCTGGGATTGCTCTCATGTGCAGACCAGGATCGTATCCTCAGACTGCTGCTTGGTGTAGGACTGCCAATTTTTTCACACTTATTGACTCTCGAACGGTGCAGCAGGGCGCTGGACGAGATCGCGGCCCATCGCGGCGGACATGTGAATCTGGTTGTCCCCAGAGGAATCGGGGACGCGGTCTTCCTCGCCGACAAGGAGCAGGTGCCACAAGCGGTACTGAGCACCGCATTGGGCTTCCTGCGCAAGAAAACCCAGGAATATGCCCTGACTGTGGCGAGCTCCACATTCCTGGATCCGTCTGCTGTGGAAGGGCCTGAGCTCCCGCCCCTCGTGCCCGCGACCTTCGATTGAGCACAGAGTGCCATGCGTTCCGCGATTATCATGGCTGGCGGACAATCGCTGAGAATGCGCGCGACTCTGGGCCGCGAGCATAAGGCACTGGTTAAAGTGCTGGGTGTGCCGACGCTCGAGCGCAACCTTCTGGCCCTGTTGTCGCACGGGTTTCGTGAAATATTCCTCGCCGTCAATGCAAAGGAAGAGTCGGTGTTGGCATTCGCAAAAGGCCGAGCTGCGCCACTCGCGCGAACTTGTAAAGCTGAATTGAAGCTCATTGTAGAAAAGCACCCGTTGGGAACGATGGGTGCTGCGGCGAAGGTTCGAACGACTTCTGAGGATCTGGTTGTGGTCAACGTCGACAACCTCACCACGCTCGATCTGACCGCTTTTCTAAAACATCATCGATCCACGAAAGCGGCCATGACCATTGCGACGCACACTGAACCATTTAAGGTTCCTTTCGGTCAGGTATGGATCAAGAGAGGGCGGATTACGCGATACCAGGAAAAGCCGATCTTACCGGTGTTGCTATCCAGTGGAACGTATGTGCTGAACAAAAGCGCAATGTCAAGAATTCCTCTCGGGAGAGCCGTAGGCGCGCCTGAGGTGGTCAACATGCTTCTCGGCCAAGGACATAAGATTGCCGCCTTCGAGCACTCATTTCCTTGGATTGATGTTAATGATTCGGCTTCGGTGCGGCGGGCGGAAGAGTTGATCATGGCGAATTTCAAGGGTTTCGAATTGTGGCGAAAATCACCGCAGCGACATGTTGCAATTGTGTGCGTGTTGCACAACGGTGCCGTTGCGGTTCCCAGGAAGGGGTCTGGCTTCCCAGCAGCCGTCGGCGGATTGCCGGCGGTCGAGCTTTCCAAAGGCGAGTGCCCCGAAGAAGCAGTCATCCGGTGCTCGCATTCTGGTTCGACCTGTGCCAAATCCGGTCGAGTGCTTGTTTCGTTCGACGAAATCGACACCAGAACCGGAGAACGTACAAGGTATCACGTAGTTCTCGCCGAGCCGACAAAATGTTGCCGCAATGGCAATTGGGCTTTCCAGTGGACGCAAATTAACGACCTATCAATGCTCAGTGATTCTCATGGCAACTGCAGGATACTCAGTTATCTCAACCGATACGCGTCAAATTCACATTCTGTCGGTCATTGACGATCTTCACTTTGGCGGCGACGAATCTCGTCTTCACGCCTTCGGATCGTACGTCGATAGAACTCGATTTCGTCACAGCGTTGTGACGGTGGTCAAGGAAGACCGTGTGCTGGGGGAACAGTACGGCTCGATGAGAGATCAATACCGCCAGTCAGGGATCCGTCTATTGGATCTGGGAGTCCCGGCGGCCCCGCTGGCCAACCATTCGCACAAGAGCGCTGTGAATCGGATATTGTCGGCAAAAGAAAAGGTACAGAAGCTAGCATCGATTATCCGGGAGGAGCAGGTCGATGTGCTGGACGTGCATTTGTCTCCAGCCAATCCGATCGGCGCTCTGGCCGCGATGAGGACCAGAACCCCTTTTGCCGTCACCTTGTACCAGGTCAACCAGATGCAATCGAGAAAACTGTGGCTCTCAGGCCAATTCAACCTCGGAGCCGCGTCTCAGCTGATCACAGATTCGGAGACACAGGCTGAACGTGTGCGGGAATGGCTCGTACGAACTCCGACGCCGATATGTGTTATTCCCAATGGCACACCGCCCCCCAAGCCATCCGTTGCCAGAGAGAAAATGCTTAGGTTCCTTAAGGTCCCAAACGGGGAGCGGCCAACTGTTATCGGACAAATCAGCAGTCTGGTTCCCTACAAAGGTCAACTTGTCGTGATCGAGGCGGCAAGGTGCGTTCTCGCACAGCATCCGAATTGCATTTTTCTGCTGGTCGGGTACGAGCGCGGAGAAAAAGGCTATAAGGAGTTGCTCCATCAGCGAGCGGCCGAGTTAGGGATTTCTGACTGCGTACGGATCGCTGGCTACCCGGGTGCAATTGGTGACGTATGGAACATTATCGATATTCATGTGCACGCTTCGCTTTTAGATTCGTTGCCAAACGCGCTGTTGGAGGCAATGTCGCTGGGAAGGCCTTCAATCATCACCGCAGTCGGCGGGATTCCGGAGGTGATTCAGCATGGGTCGAATGGCCTGTTGGTGGCCCCCGGAAATTCAGAACAACTGGCGCAGTGCCTTCTCATGGTTCTGAGAGACTCCCAATTACGGGAGACGATCGGCAGTGCGGCACAGTCTTGGTACTCTCAGAACTTCAGCCCGGATCAAATGACGAGGCGCTTGGAGACGGTATTCTCCAGATTGGTTATCGGCCGTGTACGAGAGTTCTCATTTTAGAAGCCAGCACAGTGTTTGTACTATGCGGCAACTTCATGTAACGCCGTCGGTGGCTCATCACTCAGGATCTCTGGGGAGACAGTTACCGTTTTGATGCGCGAATTTTGTGCGCATTCCTTCGTTCACTTGTTTTTCAGAAGCAGTGGTTCTGAAACCCACTGCTTTCCTATCGGCAATCTACTGATAGGCCATAGCAAGCGCTAGCGGGCGAGATGACTCACGAGCAAGATAGCGATAAATTGCTGCAACTCGGGAAAGAATTGAATCAGGCCATGCAAAACGAAGAGCGCGAAAAGGCGCGGAAGAGGCTCGGCCTTGACGAGAACAAAGTCTCATGCCCGAGCTGCGTGAATATGATCGTGATTGTCAGTGTCAGCAAACCGAATGACGGTAATATTCACGTCGCTGTAGCGAAGGCCCAACACAACGGCGAATCAGGAAATGACTCCAAGAAAGCCCGCCATTGGCGGGCCTCATTTACAAACCAAAGAGCAGTGAACTAGGCACGTTTCCTCTCTCTTTCCTTCCGCCCGGTCCCTTCTTTGTTGCGACTGGTCGCCCTGGTACTCCTCTCCCTGCCAGGGGCACGGCGTTGGTCTTGCTGCTATTCCTGTTCATTCGGCCGATTCTGACCTTCTCGCGACTCTCTTCCCGGATTTTTTTCGTTTGCTATTGAGGTGTCCTTAAGTTTCTTATCCCTCATTTTCGGCGGGTACTGGATCGGCCAAACATCAATGCATGGAGGATGCGCGATCTGACGAGCTTCAAAGGCTAATTTGTCGCGGCTCTTCGATTATTCCGAATCTGATCAAGCACTGCCTCAAACCGGATATCGTTTCGCAGCTGTTTCAGGTCAGGAGTTGTCATCATTTGCTGCGGATCCATGAATCCTAGCTTAGCGGCTTCTTGCAAATGCTGAAATGACTCGTCGGGACGACTCAGTACCGCTAATGCCGCTCCGTACTGGAAATGTGCGGTGGCGAGGTCGGAGCCCTCGGCGTTCGAAGCATTTGCGATCAGCTTCTCGAATACGGCGACGGCCTCTTCGCTACGGTTGGCATACGCCAAAGTTGAGCCAAGGTTACCCATAATAAGCCGCCATTGCGGACTTTGCTCGCCGCGGGCCCTGGTTTCAATCGCGAGCGCGTCTCGCAGCACGCTCTCCGATTCCTTGAGCTTTCGTTGCTGTCCCAGGGTGATCCCGAGATTACTCATTCCGAGGGTTGTGTCCGGATTATCAGCCCCCATGACTTTGCGTGTGTGCTCCAGGCTCTCACGCTGGATTAACTCGGCTTCGGCAAGACGGCCTTCCACTTGGAGTGTGAGCCCGATGTTGTCAAAAGCAGCAAGTGTGTTGGGATGGTCGGGACCAAGGACGCGCTTGTCACCCTCGTAAGCCTCGCGGTACAGCTTTTCTGCTTCGGCGTATTGTCCTTCTCCCTGCAGGGCGAGCGCGAGCATATTGATGGACCAGAGAGTTCCGGGATGATCGGGACCTAACACCCGCTGTTCGATTGCAAGGGTTTCCCGTCCCACTTTTTCCGCGTCGGCATGGCGGCCCTGGTTCTCAAGGTTTGAAGCCAGGCTGCGCATTGAGCGGAGAGTGGCCCCGTTCTCGCGACCGAGAGTGCGTTGCTGAATAGCGAGGGTGCGACGCAATAACTGTTCTGCCTCGGAGTAGTACCCTTCGGCGCTCAGCGTCTCGGTAAGGAAGTTCGCGGTGTTCATTGTCTCGGCATGCTCGGGTCCGAGAACTCGAGTCTGTCGATCCAGGGCGGCACGTAGAAGTTTTTCGGATTCACCACGATGGCCGCGGGAACCCTCCATAACCCCTGAAAGTGCCATCGACCGCAAGGTTTCAGGATCATCAGGACCGAGCACGCGATTTTGGACGTTGAGCGCGTGCGAGACCAGGCGGTCAGCCGAGTCATGAAGCCCGAGGCCCCAGTATGTTTTCCCCATTTCGAACATCAGACGGGCCTGCAGCTGCGGGTCTTGCGCAAGTCCGCTTTCGATTTCAGCCGATGCCTTGTCGAGAATTTCGCGCGCCGTGACCGCATTCCCGCGCGACTCGCTTGGATCCGAGACCTTGAACATGCTGCCCATGAAATCGGCCACGCGCCGGGAAATCTCTACTTCGCGGCGGGCCCTGTTGCGCTCCTTGATCAGTGTGATTACGGATGCGACCACCACGATCGCCAACGCAGCAGTGAAGGCCACGGCCAGGCGATTCCTGCGGACAAACTTGCGCGTCCGGTAAGCGATACTGGGCGGACGTGCGGTGACAGGTTCATTGCGAAGAAAGCGCGTAAGGTCCGCCGCCAGTTCCGACGCAGAATGGTAACGGCGATCGCGGTCGCGTTCGACAGCTTTGAGAGTAATCCAATCGAGGTCGCCCCGAATCTGCTTGGCAAGTTTATGGGGCTCCATTCCGCTATTCGCCGGCTGCTGCGAACTCGCAGTAATTCGGGTACTGGGACTCGGTGGATCTTCCTCTTGCAGCTGGCGTAGCACTTCGTGCAGCGGCCTGGTCTTCCATAGGTGGGGATCAAACGGCAGCGATGCCGTCAGCAGCTCGTAGAGAACGACGCCGAGCGAGTAAACATCGGTGCGGGTATCAACATTAGGGATGCCCGGGTCGGCTTGCTCCGGGCTCATGTAGCCGGGAGTGCCCAAAATGCCCCCGACCTGCGTGAATGGATTGATGGTCTCGCCGTCCTGTGGGCTCGGCTGCACGCTTTTCGCGATGCCAAAGTCGATAATGCGTGGGACCGGCTGGTCATCAATTTCTGTGACAAGAATGTTGGAAGGCTTCAGATCGCGGTGCATGATCGCATTCTGATGAGCATGCTGCACGCCTTCGCAGACTTTGATCATCAGCTCGATACGCTGGCGAAGTCCGAGGTGTTTTTGATTGCAGTAGTTGGTAATGGGCGGCCCGTCCACGTACTCCATGACAAAATACGGGTCCCCTGACGGCGTCGCTCCAGCTTCATACACCTTTGCGATCGCCGGGTGGTTCATTATCGCCAGAGATTGGCGTTCAACATCGAATCGCTTGAGCGCCCCTTCGCTGAAAATGCCGGGTTTGACTACCTTGATTGCGACCCTGCGTTTTACAGGATGAGTCTGCTCGGCAAGCCACACCGAGCCCATACCGCCCTCTCCGATCTTGCAGACCAGGCGGTAAGGGCCTATGGAGCCAAGATCAGGCGCTGATGCTTGTGCCGCATCCAGGGAGGCCGCGGTCACCTCAATGTCGGACAGTGGCGATGCTTTGGAGGGAGAAGCGGTGTTGGCAGAATCGCTCACGTCGACCTCGTGCTGGTGGCGGTGTCAAGAATATCGAGCGAGCTGGAAGACTAGCACATTCGATGCAACTGAACGCTGGATGTTCGCCGAAAGCCGCGTCAGTGAGTAATCTAGATTTTTCGCCAGTTGGCAATCCGTCAGGTTGCGACCAGAATTGCGACGCATACAGTGAGTGTGAAGCACTGCGGGCACGTGGATGTGCTGCTTTGTATGTCTGCATCATCAACTTTGTCGAAACCTGAAATAGTGTGCGGCGATGATTCCACTGGTCACAGGTCTCCAGAACCGCCGCACGTGAGACCCATTTTCTCCCCCTGCAACCGAAGCACGAGTTTCCAGCGAATCATTATTGCTTAGCGGTATCCGTTCGGCATTATAGAGCTGCGCCCGGCTTTTTCTTGGGCGGCATTGATCTTAAGCAAGATTGTCTGTTCCTGCCGTTCTGTCCTCGTGGGTGTCTATGGTGATGTCGTTACGAAAGCAGGTTTATTCTGCTGAGCGTGAGCGAATAAATGGTGCTCCTTCCCTTTTCAGTCGTTATTGTGTCCAGAAAATGTGCCGCCGCTGGACGAAACGTTCTTGGGCTCACGGCGGTGCTTCTCGTTGGTAGCCTCTTAGCGTGGCCGCAGGCAAATCCAAACGCTGGACCCAAGATAGCCTTAGGAATCGGTATCAGTCTACGAGCAGGAGGGCCTTGGCCTGTAGCGGTTGGTGCCGATCACGCCATCTTCTATGTCCCTGCTGTGGGCAAAGGAGAAATGTTGGGCGTAATCATGCTTTCCAAGAGTCGTTTCCTGGGCATTCGCATTGTTCCGAGCATGCACAGAGATTCAGTTGAAATCGCGGTCACTGCCATGCTAAAGGATAAAAAGGAGTTGTCGCTAGCAACATGCGATGAGATACGCTCATGGCCAGGTGTAGACGCGGGTTCCTACGAAGGAAGGAAGGGCGCATCCTTCCCGCTGTCGGGCTTGGGTAAGCTGGGGCTTCCCGTTTTCCAAGTTGACATAGTTCCGGCGGGAGGGCCTCCGCCCGGTGGTTTCCACCATCCTTACGCTAATTTTATTGCCTACTGCTCATGCGAGTCGACTCGAGACGAATTGAATCCTTCTATGGGTACTCTCGCTTATCCAGACGCTGGAAAATGCGTGGAGATCGGAGAATGTGCTCGTTGCTGCAGGATTTCACTTCCCTGATATGCGATTTCAAAGGAGCTGCCTGCGGCTCTGCCGAACGTGGGTCCAGGTGCAAAACGTCTTCGCTATCGTCAGCTGAGAAGCTGCAAGTCGAGGCCGAATAGAGAAAAATCGGACTCGCATACGACAAGACGGAGTACGGTCTTAAGAGCGCCTAACAAAACCCGGGGAGGGGGGCGATTGTGCCATCCTTAGCGCACGGGCTGCGGCGCATCTAGCCGCGAAAAACTCCGTCCAACGTGGCATTCAGGGGTTTGAACTCCAGCGATTTGCCTTGACAAAAGCCGTTTTGAGAATAG
>Ga0075425_100001178_pt1 | contig 25390 bp, 26 predicted proteins | sample SoiMethybrSBSTD4_FD_75300 | JGI IMG/M metagenome (GOLD analysis project Ga0075425, IMG submission 75300) | Bulk soil microbial communities from a Populus tree surrounding site in Tennessee, USA - Soil MetaG P. TD hybrid SBSTD4 | ecosystem: Environmental > Terrestrial > Soil > Tree plantation...
GCCGTCGGTAGTTCCGCATCAAAAAAAGCCGGAGCCGGTTCGTCGTCTCACTGCGCTCCCGTTGCAACGACCCGAAATCGAAGTTCCACAGAAAACGATAACCAGACCGGTGGAGCCCGAGCCGCAAAACCAGGAAGCAAAGACCGAAACTCCGCCGACTCCTCTACCGCTTAGAACTTCAATTTCAGAGGACGAAGGTTTCCGGGAATATTCATCACTCACTGGTGACAAGAGACCCGAGCACGGACCCGATAGACCCGGGTTTCGAGTGGCGGCGATCGCTGTGGTTGTCGCACTTTCGGTGGTCTCGCTTGTGGCGTTCTACTCGCTTGTCAAGAATCTCTCGCGCAAGCGTGCGGCTGCAGCAGTTCAGGTTTCAAACAACGTTCCGTCTCCTCCTCTTCCATTTGTTCCCACGCCGCAACAGGCACAGGACTATAAAGAGGAGACTGCGCCGCAGGCCGCAGTTTCACCAGCAGTTTCAGAAGGTGCGGAGGCTGCAAGGAAAACTCCAAAGCCCGTAGATATACCTCGATCAGAAGCTGTCGAGCGCAGCAGAATTGTGAATCCGCCGATTCCGCAAAAACCTCAGCCGAGCGCTCCGGTGCAGCCCACTCCGGTGAGGGTTTCGACCAAACCGATGCCACCGTTGCCGAGTGGGAGCTCAGGCGGATTCGACGCAAGATTGATTCGCATGAGATCGAGAAGAACCGCTCAAGGGTTCCGTTATGATCTTACGTTCAATATGCAGGAGAAAGCGGGACGGTGGACGCAGTGGCAACGTGTGCTGGTCACGACTCATTCGGCAAGCGGTCTAACTCATTCGCAGGCGATTCCCTTCTCTGAACGGTTGGGAGCTACGGGGGCTCTCACGTTTACGATCAGCGTCGAACTTTCGGGACGAAACGAAGCCGATTGGCAAGGACGCGTCGTCTGCACGACCCTCGGATGGGACAACAAAGGGGCACCGCTCCAAGCGAGTTTTGGGGCGAACATTGCGCCTTGAAGGGTTCAGAGTTCTGGGTTCAGAGTTCATTCTCTAAGTTCCGTGTTGCGTCTTTGTGTAGTACCTGTCCTAACCGGAACCCTGAACCCGGAACTCTAGTTTAAATCTTTACTACCAACTTGCCGGTATTTGAGCCGTCGAAGAGCTTGTTAACTGCGGTCGGCGCTTGTTCCAATCCTTCCACTACATCCACTCGGTATTTTATCTTACCTTCAAGATACCATTTGCCCAGCTGGCTCATCGCTTCAGCAGCGCGGTTCATATAATCGGACACCAGGAAACCCTGCATCCGCGCACGCTTCACGATAAGCATGAAGAGATTGGACGGTCCGGAGGCTCCCTCAATCGCGTTGTACTGCGAAATCATCCCACACAGAGAAATGCGCGCTCCGAGGTTTATCTGCAACAACAACGCATCCAGGATCTCTCCGCCGACATTCTCGAAATCGACATCGATCCCGTTCGGACAATTGCGCTTCAGTGCTTCTGCGATGTTCTCTTTCTTGTAGTTGATAGCCGCATCGAATCCGAGGTCTCCGGTCAACCAGCAGCATTTTTCATCCGAGCCGGCGATTCCGACTACCCGACATCCAACGATCTTTCCGATTTGGCCGACGAGGGAACCAACTGCTCCGGCGGCCGCCGACACTACGAGAGTCTCTCCAGCTTTTGGCTGCCCGACGTCGAGCAGGCCATAGTAGGCAGTCAATCCGATGTGCCCGAACAGACCTAAATGCGCGGTCATCGGAAGACCGGGAATCTGAGGCAGTTTGCCGACTCCGGCACCATCTACAACCGCATATTCCTGCCAGCCCAATAACCCCGACACGTGATCGCCAACCGCGAAGTTGGAATTGCGAGACTCCTCTACAACACCGATGGCGCCGCCCCGCATAACATCGCCGAGCTTAACGGCTGGGAGATAAGTGTCCCTGGCTGCCCAGCCGCGATTCGTTGGATCGAGCGATAGATACTGGCTGTGAACCAGGATCTCACCGTCTTCCAACGAGCGCACCGGCTCTTCAGTCCAACGGAAATCGCTGTCCTTAAAATTCCCCACCGGTCTTGCTGCGAGCCTCCATTGACGATTCTTTCGTTCGCTCATCTTTTTTCTCCGCGCCTTTGCAAGGCATCAACCTAATTTGACGATTCTTCGAACAACTAAACATCGGGTCAGTCTAAAAATGGCGGCAGCATCATAGCATGATCAATTGGGACACTGAACGGTCGAACACTGATTTCGGACATCCAGGACATTTGGGTCGCTATGAATTTACGATTACACATCGTTATAATTCCCAAACACTATCGTTGCTTGGGAAGGAGAGCTCATGATGATCAGGATATTAACGGTATCGCTTCTGTTGGCATTGTGCTTCTCAAATTCTGGCATCGCGGCGAGCGGGAAATCTCACGTCTTTGATCTGATTGAAAACGATGGATCGAAGATCGCAACAATTCACATCGACGAGCAGAGCCTTCAATACGAATTCGACAACAGTTCGGAGGTCATAGTATTCACTGACGACAGCATGGTGTCGCTCCACAAGAAGAATAAGAGCTACAGCGTTCAGAGCTACGCCTCTCTCGAGTCGATCGCAAGTCAAAAGGCCGCAGAATTGTCAAAGTCGCCGGGTAACGTCGGTGACAAGACGCCGATGGTGCTCGACCTTAAAAATGAGACACAGAAACTTGCAGGCGTTAAGGTGCAGAAGCTGGTGAGAACGACCAACGGGCAACCCGATGCCGAATTCTGGGTCTCAAGCGAATTGGCGCCGCCCGGACTGCGGTCGCTCCGTGAAAAACTCAGAAAGACCCTGCCGATCAACTACTGGGCTCAGGTTCACGGCAATCCTGGAATGATTGAGATAATCTTGCTATTCGGAGTTCCACTTCAGGGCACATACCAGGGATCTCATACGTTCCAGGCTCATGCAGTTGGGCATTCGACTAGCGACTCGTTTCGAGTACCGGCTGACTACAAACGAGTCGACAATTAGACGGACTTCTCAGACGCTCAGTTTTGGCACTCGACACCTGGATCTTGATCCTAAATTAGAAAGGTAACCAAATGTTAAAGTGTATCCGTGGCAGAACCGTTTGATGAATTGATAGAGATTCATTCGAGCAGCTCATCGCAAAATACCGGCGAGGGGATAGTAATCGACATCGGGACTGGAGACGGTCTCTTTGTATACGAGCTTGCTCGGGCGAATCCAAACAAGTTCTATATTGGAGTCGACGCCAACCCGCGCCCGCTCGAAAAGATATCGGAGAAGATTCATCGTCGTCCGACTAAAGGCGGACTTCCGAACGTTCTGTTTCTCCAGGCGGCGATCGAGGACCTCCCTGCCGAGCTCGACGGAATTGCCAATGAAGCGCACGTGCATTTCCCGTGGGGAAGCTTGCTGGCAATCGTCGCCCACGGTGATCGGAACGGCCTGGGCAATCTTCGAAGAATAATGTCTCGAGACGGTCTTCTGGAGATCGTCATCGCACTCGATCCTGAACGCGACGAGTCAGAAATCAAGCGACTGGGGATTCAATCGCTGGACGCAACATTTATCTCATCGGAACTCGCACCGCGTTATCGTGACGCGGGGTTTGAGATACTCGAAGCTGGAGTTGGCAATCCGGAAGCGTGGTCCGAACTGAAAACTACCTGGGCAAAGCGGCTGCGTGGGAACCAAAGTCGGTCGCTGCTCTACATTGTTGCTCAGGCAATTTAAGAAGAATCCGGCTGCGTCACCCTCAGGCGACTCTCGCAACAGAACTGTATGCCACCAGGAACAACCGGGCTTTGGCGAAATCACGATTTCACCAAGCTGTGGGCCGGACAGACCGTTTCAATCTTCGGCACAATGCTGACGCGCATTGCGCTCCCGCTCACCGCGCTTCTGGCGCTTGATTCAACTCCACTCCAACAAGGTCTGTTACAAGCAGTAGAAGGCGGCCCGGTGCTGTTGGCCGGACTGTTGGCAGGGGTGTGGGTCGATCGACTTCGCAGGCGCCCGGTGATGATAGTCGCCGATCTCGCCCGCGCCGTGCTGCTCGCCTCCATACCAGTAGCCGCGTTTGTAGGCTCGCTTACAATGTTGCAGTTGTATCTGGTTGCCGCTTCGGCATCAGTCTTCACTGCGTTTTTCGATGCTGCGTACCCCGCTTATCTGCCAACGCTCGTAGGCCGGGAGAATATTGTCGAAGGCAACGCTCGAATGACGGCCAGCGCGTCCGTGGCCGAGATGGGAGGCTTCGGCGCCGCCGGCGCTTTGGTTCAGTTCTTGAGCGGGCCAATAGCGGTTCTGATCGATGCAATGACATTTCTAGTCTCGGCTGTATCACTTGGTTGGATAAACACCAAGGAACCGCCGCCGCAACCGAAGGAATTGCGACAAAGTGTGTTCGAGGAAGCAAAAGAGGGTCTCCGGCTGGTGTGGAGCGATAAAACTTTGCGCGCGTTGGTCTCTTGCGTGACGACAATTCGCTTCGCGGGTGGCGCGTTTGGAGCGCTTTACATGCTCTACGCGATTCGCGACCTTGGACTTTCGCCGGCGATTGCAGGAATCATTGCCGGATTTGGCGGCCTCGGTTCGCTCGCGGGATCGATGTTGGCAAAGCCAGCTCTTCGCCGGTTCGGCGCGAAGACTGTTCTGATAATCGGGTTTGGATTGGGCGGCGCATTCCAGGGTTTGGTCCCCCTCGCTCACGGAGCGCAACTACGGGTAATCGCTTTTCTGCTCACGGCTCAAATCGTCGGCGATGGTCTTATGACGATTGCGTGGGTAAACGACGTGAGCCTTCGCCAGTTGCTTGTACCGGATCGATTTCTCGGTCGCATCAGCGCTACGGCAAATGTGTTGGGGGTTTTGGCGATGCCGGCAGGCGCATTGACTGGCGGCATCATCGGCCAGCTGTCCAGCCCGCGCGTTTCGTTGACAGTTAGCGCGCTGGGATTTTCACTCGCCGCGCTTTGGGTCGCGGCTGCACCCATACGCACTCCCGCGAGCTACGCGCAACCTCTTGAAACTTTTGCATCGCCGTTAGAGGTAAAGGCGGATTAACTTTATCGAGTCAGTTAACGAGGTCAGACGATGAAGTCGAAACAGATTCTTTATCTAATTTTGTGTATCACGGGAACTGTTCTTCCCTACTGGCAGTTTTTCGGGTTTCTTCGTGAACACGGACTCAATGTTGATTTGATGATCAAACAGCTGTTCGCAAACAACATATCAGGGTTCTTTGGACTGGATGTGATTGTCTCTTCGTTGGTGCTTTGGGTTTTTGTTTATTCCGAAGGTACCCGACTGAAGATGAAAAATCTGTGGGTTTATGTTCTTGCGAGTCTTGCTGTGGGAGTCTCGCTCGCGTTACCGCTCTTCATTCTCGTCCGGGAATCAAGCCTCAACGAATCGCAGTCTACTTAGAGCCTGTTTGTGAATTGTAATGATTCCCCCCACCATCAGTTCTTGTTTATTCGAGTGAGAACAGCGGCAACCAATCCATCGCAGCGGGCACCCGCGAATCGAAATGCAGATGCGTTTGCTTCTCCTGTGCGCTTGTAAATCTCTCGTCGAAGGAGCGCTCGCCCTCGGTGAAGCCGCACTTTGATCGCGTCTTCACTTAGATCCAGACACTCGGCCGCCTCAGAGGTGCTCAGCCCCTCGATCTCACGAAGCATAAATACCGATCGATAGACCGGGGGCAATGAGTCAACAGCGCCCTCGATCATCTCTGAGACCGAGCTGATCATCGCGTCTTCCTCCGGGGTGCGCGCTTCGGACTTCAAGAACTTCATTTTTGCCTCATCCGAATCCTCAATCGCGTCTATTTCTACCAATCGTTGGTGCTGGCGTTTCCGTGCAAGCGCCTCGTGAATTGCAATCCGAGTCAGCCAGGTTGAGAAACTGGATCGCTGTTCAAACCGACCCAGGTTCGAATAAGCCCTGACGTACGCATCCTGGACGACATCCTCGGCCTCGGCATCGCTGGTCAGGATCGAACGAACCGCCCGATAAACCCGCTGATTGTTTCGACGCATCAGGACCTCGAATAGCTCCCGCTCGCCCGCAAGGACGCGAGCGACGACTTCTGCGTCGGACATCGACTCACCGATAGTGCCCGGCTTTACAGCACTTTCTGACATATCTACCCGTGACCGCACTAAACTGCTCAATATTATAGAGTGCCGAACCGTTAAAAGGTTACAAGGGATAGGTCAGGGGTCAGGGTTTAGGGTTTCTGGTTTAGGGTTTCTGGTTTAGGGTTCCGCTTCGAAACCTTTGATCTTAAACCGAATTCCTGAACTTAGATCTGAACTCTGAACTCTGAACCCGAAACGGTTTGTAACCAAAGCCTTGCTGGCGACTCTATTCAGTGAAAGGAGAATTATGAAGCTCGATGACAGCAGGCTCAATTCCGCCTGGTGGGCTCTGAAGATCGGACTCGGAGTCGGCCCGTTTCTCGCCGGCCTCGACAAATTCTTCAACCTCCTCGCCAACTGGCAGATGTACTTAAGCCCAACCTTCGAACGGCTGCTTCCGATGAGCGGCACGACATTTATGCATATTGTGGGCGTCATAGAAATGGTAGTCGGTCTCGCAGTGCTGACGAAATGGACCAGAGTCGGAGCTTATGTCGCAATGATCTGGTTGATCGCGATTGCCATCAATCTCGCATCAAGTGGGCTTTTCTATGACCTCGCAGTACGCGATATCGAGATCGCGATTGGCGCATTCACACTCGCGAAACTGACCGAGTTCCGCGAGACCGCCGTTGCGGCTGAGAGTCCGACACTTGCAAAACTGGACACCATCGGTCATGCAGCTTAACCAAGCACGAGTAAGGAGGATTACAATGAAAAGACTCTTACCGATATTTCTGCTTCTGCTTGCGGCGACTGCCTTCGGTGCCGGTGAGGAAACTTGGAAAGGCGTTTCGCTTGTAGACACGATGTGCTCTGCAAAGGTCAAAGACAAGCCCGACAGTCACACCGTGAGCTGTGCGATTCAGTGCGAAAAGGGCGGCTTTGGAATCTACACCTCTGACGGAACCTTTTTGAAATTCGATGACGTCGGAAACAAGAAAGCACTAGCTGCGCTCAAATCTACTAAGCAGACCGATCACATCAGAGCAACGATAGTCGGCGAACGCGACGGTGATACGATCAAGGTAAAGTCGCTGTCGCTGAATTGAGAAGACGAAAGAAACGCAATTGTGAGGGGCGGTCGCAATTGGCCGCCTCCATTCTCGCTTGATACCGCTGTAGATCGTATTGAGGTAAGAACCATCAAGCCATCGGTCAGTGCTCAACGATGTTAGTCGAGAAAGCGCGGCCGCGTTTCAGGCGTCGGCATCAGGCACGTATCGTAACGTCCGAACCAACGATATCTCCTCTTCGCAAATTGGTCGTAAAGAAAGTCACGAACAACTCGCGGAATCACGTAGGCCACCAACGCAACTCTCCACAACCCACCGATAGACGCCACAACATGTAGCGCAGCGTCCGATTTCACAAAAACTCGCTCATCGCGTTCGAGTCCGCCCGGCTCGACAAAGACCAGCGAATCGACCCCTCTCAAATCCGGATGCCGCGTGAGAACCGATCTCGCGTAATCACTTTGCAAGGGAGCAAAAAACATCGTCGCCCGTCGCTCGTGCCGAAGAACATACTGAACCCAATAATTGCAAAACTTGCAGACCCCATCGTAGAGCAACACTGGCTGTGAATCTTCGTCGTTTCTCACAGTCTTACCAAAAGCGTTTGTTTAGCACTCGGTTATGACGCGAGGAAGCAACAACGTGTCGTCGGAACCTCAATCGATTCCCTGGCAACTGTGGCTATGAAGTCGAATTGCCAAACCTGTTGGCACCCCGTATCGTATCGCACAACTGAGGTAACAGACCATGTATTGCCCTTCGTGTGGAGCACAAGTAGCTGCGGATTTGAGGTTCTGCAATCGCTGCGGCGCCGCATCGAACATAAATGACCGGCGCGTAACGCAGCACACAGATGCGTCCCAAGAGTCGCTTGTTTGGGCGCTGGCGGTCGTCACCATCGCCGGCCTCGGCGCTCTGATAGGTATGATGGCGGTGATGACCGAAGTTGTACATTTCAACATTGGTCTCACTATGGCTTTTTCGTTGCTCGTCCTTGCCATCGTTCTCGGAGTTGATGGGGTAATCGTCTCCTTACTCCTCAAATCGAGGGGCGGCTCAGATGCGCTCTTGCGAACCGAACTGCGTGATCTCACCACGAATGAACTACAGGGCTCGAAAGCGCATGCTCTACCGGAACCTGCTTTCGGCATTACTGATCACACCACACACACCCTCGATGCTGCCGAAAGAACCCGAAGATCCGAGTGAATTGACCTTGCGAAGGCTTCGTAACGTAACCCCTTCATAGAAAATACCTTCGAACTATTTCCAGTCTGACCTCGTGCAATCATTCGAACAAGTGGCTTTTGCGAAACAAATTCGAGTAGCCAACGTTCAAGCACAGTGAACCGCCGATTCGGGAACCCAAGGCACAAGATCCAGTACTCACGGCGATGATCAAGAAAATCTCGTTGATTCTGCTTCTCTTTTTGGCTTGCGGTGGTGCCGCTGCGCCCAAAGCCACTGCGATCGTCCCAAAACCCGCCGAGTCAATCGTAGTGCCTTTTGAATTGATCACCCGTCATATCCTGATAAAGGTCAAAATCAACGATGCCGGACCGTTCTGGTTTATCTTTGACACAGGGGACAAAGTAGCGATCGTCGATTTGGATCGCGCAAAATCTCTTGGTCTCTCATTGCAAGGCGAAGTCAACATCAGCGGCGCAGGCGCGGGCACGGCCAAGGGAGCTACGGTTCAAGGCGCGTCGGTCAGTGTGGTTGGTGTCGAGTCGAACCCCGAGCCTCTTGTGCTTGCAATACCGCTCGCTCGGTTGTCGCCAAGGTTCGGGCATCAAATCGACGGAATAATCGGCGCAGATTTCATAAAGCGATATGCAATCGAGGTCGATTACCAGGCCAAAGTTCTTCGCCTTCACGACAAAACTAAATTCGTCTACTCCGGTCCTGGAGAGATTCTGCCTTTGACTTTCATCAATGGCGGATTTCCGATCATCAACGCCGAAGTGGTGGCAGAGGGCAGACAACCGGTAAAAGCGAGATTCGTGCTCGATTTTGGATCGGGAGGCTCGCTCGCACTGCACACGCCATTCGTCGAAGAACAGAAACTGCCAACACCGACACAAAAGACCATCAAGGTGATTGGGGTGGGCGGCGCGGCTGGCAAAGTGACCGGACGCAGCGGTCGCATTTCCGAGCTAAGAATCGGCAAGGTCACGATCGATAGTCCCCTCACCTTATTCTCAGAAGATCGCGGAGGAGCTCTCGCCAATACTGAAATACAGGGCAACATCGGCCAAATGATTTTGGCGAAGTTCAAAGCCATTCTGGATTACTCGCGCGAACGGATCATCCTTGAGCCAAACTCCAGTCTCAAGGATCCGATTGCTCCGATTTCAAATGGACTCAAGATAATGGCGGAGGGAGCAGACTACCGGACATTTCGGGTTGACGAGTTTCTTGACGATTCACCAGCGGCGGAGTCGGGTCTACAAGCAGGAGACATCATCACAGCCGTCGACGGCAAGACTGCGAGCGAGTTGACTCTAACGTCGATTCACGAATTGCTGGAAATGCCCTCCACGCACAAACTCTCAGTAAAGCGAGGTAATCAGGAAGTTCAAATCAATCTGACGCCAAGAAAAATGATCTGAACATCGAAGTTAAGGTTCCGAGAGTAGACCTATCATCAAAACACTGCGCGCATTGTGAAGGCGCAAAGCAAACCGATTGGGTTTGTGCTTCAAAGAGGTGTGATTAAAAGCGAGACGCAACATTTTCTTTCAAATCCCACCAACGCAGTTGGTGGGATTTGTAGGAGTTGAGTCTTACTTTTAATCGCACCCGCTTCAAGGAGCTACGTCATGGTTGGCGAAACGATTTCCCTGTCATTATAGTGAAATTCTCCGTTGAGTTTTGCGGCGAGAGGAGATCGATGGCAGGCGAAAAGTTCACCAACAACCTCATCAACGAAACCAGTCCTTACCTTCTTCAACACGCACACAATCCAGTCGACTGGTACCCGTGGGGCAGCGAGGCTCTCGAACGCTCGCGTTCGGAGGACAAGCCGATTCTGCTATCTATCGGTTACTCCGCTTGTCACTGGTGCCACGTGATGGAACACGAATCCTTCGAGAACGAGCAGATCGCTCAGCTGATGAACGACAACTTCGTCTGCATAAAAGTCGATCGTGAAGAACGGCCCGATCTCGACGCGATTTATATGAACGCTGTTCAAATGATGACCGGCCACGGTGGCTGGCCGATGACGATGTTTCTAACCCCCGATCTGAAACCGTTTTATGGCGGCACGTATTACCCGCCGGAAGATCGACGCGGTATGGCTGGATTCCCGCGAGTTCTTACGGCGATTGCCGAGTCCTACAAACAACGACGTGCTGAGATCGAGTCAAGCGCACACGCAATCACCGCGGAGCTAAATAAAAGCGATCGGTTTGTTGAGTCAAATGAGATGCTCACCTCAGAGATATTAAATTCAGCATTCTCAGCTCTGGCTCGTAACTTTGATAACGTGAACGGTGGCTTCGGAGGCGCACCCAAGTTTCCACCCTCGATGACCCTGATGTATCTGCTTCGTAACCATAAACGCATCAACTCAGCCGAATCATTGCACATCGTCGAGACTACCCTGCAAAAGATGGCGGGCGGGGGAATGTACGATCATCTGGGCGGAGGCTTCGCACGTTACTCGGTTGATGCGCGTTGGCTCGTTCCGCATTTCGAAAAGATGCTCTACGACAATGCGTTGCTCACTCGAGTTTATCTCTACGCATATCAACATACTAAATTTCCGCTTTACCGACGGGTTGCCGAAGAGACACTCGAGTACATCGTTCGCGATATGACAAATTCGGAAGGAGGGTTCTACTCGTCCGAAGATGCCGACAGCGAGGGCGAGGAAGGGAAATTCTACGTTTGGACTAAGAACGAGATACTGAAGATCCTTGGATCCGAAGATGGCACATTGTTCTGCGATTTTTTCGATGTGACCGAATCCGGGAATTTTGAACACGGGCATTCGATTCTCAACACCCCGACGTCACTTGATGACTTTGCAGCTGGGCGAGGGCTTGATCCCGTAGCTGTTCGAAGGACGGTCGAGTCCGGAAAGCGAAAGCTGTTCTACAAACGCGAAGAGCGCGTCAGACCCGGACGTGACGACAAGGTGTTAGCGGCGTGGAATGGGTTGATGCTCACAGCTTTTGCGGAAGCCGCAAACATTCTGGGGCGTGACGACTACAAACAGATCGCGGTTCGGAATGCCGAGTTCCTGACAAGCAAGCTGATGCGCGATGGACGGTTGCTGCGTACCTACAAAGACGGTCAAGCTAAGCTGAACGCTTACCTTGAAGACTATGCTTACGTGATCGAGGGCCTGCTCGCGGTCTACGAAGCGACTTTCGAACTGAGATTTCTCAAACTGGCCCGCCAGCTCGCCGACACGCTAATTGATAAATTCCTGGATCAGCAAAACGGCGGCTTTTACTTCACATCGTCAGACCACGAGACGCTGATAACTCGTACGAAAGATTATTTTGACAACGCCACGCCTTCCGGGAATTCGGTTGCCGCGCTGTCGCTGTTGAAACTCGGGCTCATAACTCACGACCCTGACTATTCGCGGGTCGCGCTGACAATTCTGCGCACGTTGAGTCAGGTGATGACACGTTACCCAAGTGCGTTTGGATATTTGCTTTGCGCCCTGGACTTTTACTTGTCTGAACCCAAAGAGATCGCGATCGTCGGCCGGCTCGATTCGCACGAGGTGAGGTTGCTGGTTGAGGAGATCTACAGGCGATACCTTCCAAACAAGGTCGTGGTCGCTTCAGATCCGAGCGACAAAGATTCGAGTGCTGAAATCAAACTACTGGAGGGAAGGACGGCGGTGGAAGGAAAAGCGACAGCGTACGTGTGCCGAAACTATACGTGCCTGGCGCCGGTAACCGAGCCCGCCGAACTCGCGGCGCAGCTCAAAGACTGAGGGGCGGTCAATTCTTGACCCTTATCTCAAAAATTCGAGGCCACAACTTCCCGGTGATAAAGACTCGCTTATGTTCGGGGTCGTAAGCGATTCCGTTCAGCACGTTTTCGTCACCTCTGCTATCTGAAGGCGCGAGGATCCCTTTGAGGTCAAGATACGATTTGACTGATCCAGTTTGAGGATCGATCCGTAAAACCAAATCCGTTTGCCATACATTGGCCCAAATCTCTCCTTCGATGAACTCAAGCTCGTTCAGCTCTCGGATTGGACGGTCATTCAACTTTACTGAAAGCTTCCTGATTACCTTGAAGCTCGCGGGATCGATGTAAAACAGGTCACTGCTCCCGTCGCTTAAGATTAAGTTTGTCCCATCGTAAGTTAGCCCCCAACCTTCGGTGTCGTAGCTAAATTCCCTACTCAGCTGAAAAGTATCTCGGTCGTAGACAAATCCTCGATGGGACTTCCATGTGAGCTGAATCAGGCGATTGCCAATCAGAGCCAAGCCCTCTCCGAAAAGTTCCGGCGAGAGATCTATTTCTCTTGCAACATGCCCTGACGGGAACTCGAGCCGGCGGAGTTTTGAACTCCCGTATTGCCCGGTGCTCTCGTAGAAACCACCGTCATTCCAGACGAGCCCCTGAGTAAACGAGGTTCGATCGTGTGGATAGCTGTTCACTACTTCGTACGACAGCTGTCGCGCCTCGACGCGCAGCGAATCCGATGCAATGCCGTTTCCAGTTCCCCCAGAAGGTGTTTCAGATGATGAACGCGATACGAACAGATACGTCGAGATCACGGCAAGCACAACAACAAGAATCATTATCAGCGTTCGTGAGTTTGGAAGCCGCGATCGTTGTTTTATGGGCGTTCTACTAGTCGACTTCTTAGCCATTTGAGTTTCTCCGCTAATGAAAACCCACTGAAGGATGCCAGATTCGAGTGACCGCTACAAAGTGACATTACAAAGAGACGTTGCTTGGAAAAGCAAAGGCGTGCAGTTTATACTCCGCTCGGCGGCACTCTCCTGAAAACCCAGACGCTCGCCAACTCTCCGAGGAGCATTTGTCCAAAACATGAAAAAAGCTAAGAATATTTTTGTTGGCATTGCTACGCCGCTACTTCTTTTGCTGTTGTCCCAGTCGGGTTTTGCATCTGTCTCGAACAAGTCAAATGAACCGCGCGAAATTCAGATATCTGTAACGCGTTCCGAATTAAGTCCCAAAACAATCAGCGTGACCAAAGGCGAGCGCGTCAGATTGCTGATCACGTCCAACGAGTTGGCTCGCAGTTTCTCAATCGACAGCCTTGAGATCAACAAAGAAGTTGGAGCGAACGAAACCGAATCAATCAATTTGTCTGCCGATCGAGAGGGCCGCTTCCAGATTCGGTGTGTCGCCCAGTCGGGGGTCGAAAGTGACGAACTTTCAGGTGAGCTCATAGTCGCCGCAGCGGCTGAAATATCGGCGATGAAAGTAACCTTCGACCCGAACAATCGCGACATAGTAATAGTTGAGTCGGCTGGCGAGCGATTGCGTATTGATACTTCGAGCAAGACGGTCGAACGAGTAAGTATGAATGCCGTGTCCCCCACGATAACTCCGGCCAATCAGCAGATTCCAAGCGCGATAAACGCAACAAGTCAGCAGACTCCGCCAGCAACAACCAGGGAACAAGCAAGCAGCAAGTCTTCCGAGCCCTACGACTATCACATCGTTAACATTCCGACGCCGAAAGCAGTTCGCCGGCACAGCCTGAACCTGAACTTCACCCATCGATTTCAGGAGCCAATCACATCGCTCGAAACGGAAAAAGCAGACGAACACATCGCGCGAATTTCCAAAGACTTGCTCGGTCTGGACAGCTCCTCGGTGTCGTCATTCGGAGTGACCTACGGAATAACCGACCGACTCTACGCGAATGTATATCGTTCCCCAATTTGTCAGCCCGGTTTGTGCAAGACAATCGAACTTGGCCTTGGCTATCACTTGCTCGATGAAGCGGGAAAGTCTCCCATTGCGTTGTCTGCGTATGCGAGCGTCGAGGGCGACTATAACTTTACTGAGCGCTACACCTACAACTTTCAAGCGATGATAGGTCGCAGCATCACAAAATTCGTAAACGTATTCTTCTCGCCTGCGGTGCACGTCAATTCAAATGGCAGCGACAGGTTCAAAGAATTTCTGTCCTCGCAGCCGCTGATCTCTGAATTGAGGCTCGGTCGTCACTCCGGGTCGTTTGGGTTTGGCATCAACGGACGCATTCGACCCACGACTTCCCTTCTCTTCGAGTACACACCGAGGGTCGGTTTCAAAATGGGACAGATAATTCCTGACTTCGATGCCAGCGCAGGACAACTCGTCGGATTCAAGAATGACTCCGAGGCAGAAATTGGATTCGGGATCGAGAAACGAATCGGCCGTCACGTGTTCTCGCTAACTTTTTCAAATACCCAAGCCACGACGACCGCGCGATACAACTCGAGCAACCAGGCGTTTCCGCCAAGCAGGTTCAGCATCGGATTCAATTTGTTCCGCAGGCTCTTGTGATCGATCTCTCCTAAGAAAATTCGAAAGGGCTTTCTGGCTCAATTATGAACAACGCTTCACGATTGAAAAACGAGGTTCCCAGACTCGCATTGCGCATCCTTCTGGTGCTTGTCTTAATGAGTTTTGCGACCAGTTGCTCAAAGCATTCGACGTCGCAAAACTCGAACACCGCTGCGGGCTCTGCAAACTCCGCAAACTCTAATCAGGCTGATCCGGCGCAAGCGCCTCTGGTACACAGCCAACAGAATGTTCAAGGCAACATCGCGCGTATTCAGCTTGCAATTCAGATGGCTCGCGATGCGTTCAAGACAAACAAATGGCAGGATGCGGTAACATTTTTACAAAGCGCAAAGACCGAAGTGGACGCCGCAATAGCGCGCAACACTCGAATCAACGACGACTTCGAAGCGCTCAAGGCCGCTATCGATCGGACGATTCCGCTGCTGGAGAATCACAGTAAGGAGGCAGACGCGCGACTGACAGAACTGCAGACTCGAATCGGCGCGATCAAAGTAAACATCGGTTAGTTTCTAAGTAATCTTGCTGAATCAATTTGCACTCGCTGAGCGCTGGGGATTTGTTCTCCCCTATTGGCCAGGTATCAACATTTTTAGATTCAGCAGCAGAGTCGCTATTCCCAGGAATGAGAAGAAGCCGGCAACGTCGGTGCAAGTCGTAACGAACACCGATGAAGCTACTGCAGGGTCGATGTTCAATCTGCGCAGCGCAACCGGGATCAAGCTTCCACTCACACCGGCGACAATCATATTGATAACCATGGCCAACGAGATAATGACACCGAGCCATAGGTTTCGATAAAAGGCGGCCACAACTGCGGCACACACGAATCCGTTTATCAGTCCGTTGCCCATGCCGACCAATGACTGCTTGAGCGTGATCCGCCCAGTCCCAACAAATTCATTCATGGCCATTCCGCGGATGATCACCGTCAGGGTTTGAGTCGCCGCGTTGCCTCCCATCCCGGCAACGATCGGCATTAAGGTCGCAAGAGCCGGGAGCCTGCTGATCGATCCTTCAAATCTGGAGACTACGTAGGACGCCAGGAATGCGGTCAACAGATTCACTAACAGCCACGGAGCTCGCAGCCTAAGTGAACGCGACGTCTTCGTATCGATTCGCTCCTCGGTTGATACACCGGCGAGGGCGAGCAGGTCTTCTTCTGCCTCTCCCTGCAAAACGTCGATTACGTCGTCGACTGTCACGATACCCACAAGGCGATCATCTTCGACGATTGGAATCGCAAGCAGATTGTATTCGGCCACAAGCTGGGCGACTCGCTCCTGATCGTCGGTCGTTCGTGCGCTTATCACGTCGTGAACCATTATCCGCTTGAGCTGAGTTGAGGGTGGTGTAGTCAACATCTTTCGAAGACTGACAACGCCGACGAGGTGATCTCGTTTGTCGACCACGTAGACGTAAAACACCATTTCGAAATCTTCTGAACGTCTCTGAAGCGCAGCGACCGCTTCCGCAATGCTCACATCTTCGTCAAGTGCAAAGTAATCGCGGGTCATAATTCGGCCCGCAGTCCGTTCTTCGTGAACCAGCAGTTGCCGAATGTCAGCTGCCGGCTCAGCCTCCACCAAAGCCAACACCTGTGCTGCAATCGGATCCGGCAACTTTGACGCGAGGTTCGTCGCGTCATCGGACGACATCTCACTCAGGTACTTTGCGATTTGGGCGGGCTCCTGTTCCTCGAGAAGCGGAATACTGTCAGACGGAGACATTTCGCTGATGACTGCTGCGATGTGCGACAAATCGCTTTCTTCCAGCAGTATTTCAAATGCCTGCGTTCTTTCAGTGCCGCGAAGAGTCGCGAGAAGCCGTGCAACTTCCACTGGATAAGCCCGAGTCAGAATTCGTCCAATACGGGACCGAGCTCCTCGATGAAGTAGCTTGCGAACAACGGGTATTGTGATCGGCGAATTCGACTTTGTCTTGCTTTGTGTTTCCATAGAGCACGTCCGAGCAGAATTAAGGTGGATTCTCTGACTTGATCGCCAACGAGCGGCTTGTTAAGCACTGCCGCTTCACAAAAGTCCCCCATCATATTGCAGGAAGCCCCTCACCGCAACTTTCCTAATCCACAACCTGAACTTTTGCCCTTGACTGCACGTAAGTAAATAACAAAGAATTACGTAAGGAGGTATCGATATGGCAGAATCGAGGAATTCCGCGGGAGATGTGGTGATCGAGGAAAAGAATTCTGAAAACGACGATATTCTGGTGACCAATATCCCAAACGACGAACCAACACAAAAATCTGGATTTGACGAGTTGGCGTCCTCCGTAAAAGAGGTCGCCCAAAAAACCGGCGAGGCCTTAAACAAAGCTACCGAGTCAATCGGCAAGGCTATTGACTCAGCACTCTCCGCAAGGGATCACGTGGTCATGGTACGAGTGAACGACGACTCGCTGAGGAGTCTCGATGCTCTCGTCCAAACAGGTATCTTCAAGAGTCGATCCGAGGCGGCCGCCTTCCTGATAAGCGAAGGAGTCAAGGCTCAAGCAACCCTGTTTGAGCGAATCTCAGAACGGATCAAGGAGATCGAACGGTTGCGAGCCGAACTCAAAGGCATCGTGACCCCGGGTGAAAAGCGATAAGACCCAAAGCTAGCAAGTAACGCCCCGACAGAGCTACGACGCGCCCTCACGGCGCGTCGTAGGCTTTTGGCAACATTGAATTTGGTGCGGCCTAGCATTGTTTGTATAATCCAAACGATTACGCCGCTCTTACCCGGTGATTGGAGGAATCGATGCCCACTAATTCATCCGAGCTCAGCCTCATTTCTGAGAAGATCGATCGGCAGGAACGTCTGTCATTTGAGGACGGCGTAACGCTGTTTCAGAGCGACGATCTGGTCACCATCGGGGCAATGGCAAACAGGGTTCGAGAGCGGATCAACGGCGACTTTACGTATTTCAACGTAAACCGTCACATGAATTATACCAACGTATGTATTTCTGATTGTGCTTTTTGCGGTTTCTATCGCAGGGTGAAAGATCCTGAGGGTTATGAGTGGTCAGTCGACGAATGCCTTGAGATAGCCCGCAAAGCATATGACGAAGGGGCCCGTGAGCTGCACATCGTTGGCGGCCTTCACCCGCGTCTTCAATTCGACTACTACAGCTCGCTTCTATCCGAGCTCAAAAAAGCTTTCCCCGACATGCACCTGAAAGCATTCACGATGGTGGAGCTCGATCACCTGACTCGTGTCTGCAGGATGAGTGATGAGGAGGTGATAGACGGGCTGATCGCCGCCGGGCTGGATAGTTGTCCGGGCGGCGGTGCCGAAATACTTCGAGACCCGACCCGAAGCAAGATCTGCGCACACAAGACCTCTGGGGAACGCTGGCTCGAATTGTCGGAGAAGGTGCATCGCCGAGGCATTCAAACCAACGCAACGATGTTGTACGGACATATCGAATCCTACGAGGACCGGATCGATCACATGGTTCGCTTGCGGGAATTGCAGGACAAGACTGATGGGTTCATGTGCTTTATCCCGCTCGCATTTCAGCCGAAAGGTACGGATCTGTCGCATCTTCCGGGTCCAAGCGGGATTGATAGCCTGAAGACAATCGCCATTTCGAGACTGATGCTGGATAATATCAAACACATTAAGGCCTATTGGGTTATGCTCGGCAAGAATCTCGCTCAGATCGCATTGCGCTTTGGCGCCGACGACCTGGATGGCACCATAAACCAGGGCGGCTCGCTGATGGAATCCTACCTGGCGGAAGGGAACGAGAATCAACTTACTAAGGCGAGCATCGAGGAGATGGTCCGAGGCGCCGGCAGAATTCCGGTCGAGCGAGACACGCTTTACAACCCAATGACCCGCGTCGAAGAGCGGGTTTCGACTGAATCATCGCGACCGATATCACTTCCCGTTCTACGTTAGTTTCTACAATATATTCTAAGAATTGATTTGGCTTATCTAGCGCACCAGTCTTAAGCTTCGTTCGAACCTTGTTTTTCCGCTCCTCTCAAACGACACCGCTTCGCAGTTGAGAAGAATCTCACCTTTCAGCTGAATTTCCTGAATACCAATTCGGCTTCACGCTTATTATTTTGAGTCTCGGCTCATCGCCGTGTATAATAGACCGTCTAAGCTCACTGTCCAAAGATATTCAATTTCAACCGGAGGGATCGATGGGGGAGTCATTAGGGGTAGGGGTTCCGGCAATTCCTAAACAGGAACGCAGCAAACAAACTAAGGAGAAAATTGTTCAAGCTGCTATTAAGCTGTTCCAGGAACGAGGTTACGAGAAAACCACTTCGAATGACATCGCTTCCCAGGCTGGCGTAAGCGTTGGTTCCTTTTATGTCTACTTCACCGACAAACGTCAATTACTGCTTACGATTTTCGATCGCCTCGCGGACGAGCTCTACAAAAACATATTTGACGGACTAAAGCCTGAACACCTCTTCGATTCAGACCTCAGACAGAGGATTAGATTAGCTGTCGCAAATACAATAATCGACAAGCAAAAGTATTCCGGGCTACACCGCGTGGTCTCCGAGCTGCTTCTCAAGGATCCGGATTTTAGCGCCCGTCACAAGGCGGTGATGTCTCGCTCGATCGCCAAGCTCCACGAGCTCATTTCGCTGGCTCAAAAGGCTGGGCTGACTTGGGAAATCGACGTCGAAGCGTCCGCATTTATTGTGAATCGAGTCGTGTTTGATATTTCGCAGGGTTATGTGACTGGGTGCTGCGAGTTTGACCAGAACCGCGCGACTGATGCTATCGCTGATATGATCTACAGGTTCGTATTCAAGCCTCGATGAGCAGCTTTCGACACGAAAGGTCGGTCTCGAGGTTGGGACTCACAGCGGTGATAACAAGGCCGGGTCGCACGTACATTCTGCAGGCGAGCGCAGATCTAACTTCCCCGTCTTCGCTCTCGTACCAGATCTGACAGTTCGTACAGTCTCCGTTCCAACAGTAATCTCCAATTGAAACCGCGTCCATATTCAGGAACTGGAAACATCGCAGTAGTTTGTTGTTTTCAGGGACTTTGGTGCGGTTGCGGCACAAATCAATCTCGATCAATTCTTCAAACGACTCAAACAGTCCTTCTCTTGTGTTGGGAAGATTCAACTCGTCACCTCTGTTGGAACGGGATTTCTTGAAGGGGGTAGGACGATCTTACAGGAGGCAGTCCGATCCGCAAAGAAAATTATGCGATGCGCGGCCTCAGTTCAACGCGGTCTTCGTAACCAATCACCAGCACATCGGCAATCCCAATAAACAATCCGCTTTCGACGACTCCGGGAAGCAGCCGAATTTGTTTCTCGAGAGATGGCGGGTCTGGAATCTCTCCAAAAGCACAGTCGAGGATATAGTTGCCGTTGTCGGTTACAAACGGTTTCCCTTCGTGATCACGAAGACTCGCCACACCGCCAATATCAGCAAGACGTCGGACCGACATGGTCCACGCAAAAGGAAGGACCTCGATTGGCAGCAGTCGAGTTTGCCCCAGACGAGAAACAAGCTTTGTCTCATCAACGAGAATGATTCGTTTCTTTGACGCAAGGGCGACTAGTTTTTCTCGCGTCAAAGCGCCGCCGCCTCCTTTGATCATGCTGAAGTCGGAATCCACTTCATCCGCGCCATCGATCGTAATGTCAATGCGCGGCGTATCGTTCAAATCGACCAGAGGGATCCCGAGTTGTCGGGCCATCTTCTCTGTCGCGATCGATGTAGGCACGCCTCGAAGGCCCATCCCCCCGCGAACAAGCTTGGCCACGCCTTCGATTGCAAACTTCGCAGTCGAGCCGGTACCCAGACCGATTATCTGGCCGTCCTCAACCATTTCGAGTGCACTCTCAGCTGCGCGTTGTTTCGATCCTTCGAGGTTTCTCATGGGTTCCAGTTGTTTGAGAGAGTAAGTTCAATCTATTGCGTCGAGAAAGATATCATCGCGAAGTAAACCGATCAAACGGGTGCTGACCACAACCGACCTTTTTCTTAGTGGATTTCTGGCTATGCGTTGGCCTCGAGCGCTCTTGAGTGTGAGATCAAATATTTTCGCGGCTCACTAACACGTTCTAATTCGGTTCCTTGGCAGCGTAGAATGCCTTTGCTAAACTACCATCGATATCAATGCTTTAGCCTAAAATTGGGAGAGGACAAAAGTTGGAAGTCAAAATATTCACGAAACCTGGCTGTCCCTATTGTGCCAAGGCCAAAGAGTATTACACGCAAAAAGGAATCCCGTATTTGGAGTTCAACGCTCAGGACAACCTGAAATACCGGGAGGAGATGTTTTCCTACTCGGACGGGGACCCTACTGTTCCAGTGATCGTCGAAGACGGTCGTTTAAAACAAATCGGCTGGGAAGGCCGCGGCTGAACGGTCCATTGAATCTGAACGGTTCGTTCAGAAACCAACCTCAGGAAAAAGATGACAGCAACGAGCACGCTCAACTTTGAGGCGCCCTACAAAGAACAACTCACAGAACTTGCTGGCTTGATCGACTGGCTCCAAACAGAGCACGACCAATCATTCGTGAAGGCTGGAGACGACAAAGTGTTCGCGTTTGGTGGCGACGGCTTTGTCGTCGTACTTGACGAACGAGTTTGGATGGGGTTGATCGAACTGGTGACTCCCGGTGGTTCGGTTTCGATCAAACCTGGTGAGGACGGCAAGATTAAGATTACGTCGACGGTGGAAGGCGAGGCCGCGACCAAACAAATTCTCAAAGACGGTGTCGAGGGTATCAGACGAAACTACGAGAACAGATACTGGAGCACTCCGAAGACTGCATCTTAAGGTCGCGTTGATGCTGCTAGTCCGTTTGAATTGTCGATCCTTGCCGTCGCCAAGTCTTTAAACAGGCATCAAGTAACTTTTCAGGCTCGGTCTCGCTGACCAGCAACGGGTCAGCACCCCTATGCTCGCCGCGCCTCCGCCCAGAGAGCTTAACGACTTCACGAATCTGCTCCGTCACGCCACCGGTACCTTCAAGTATTCCAATAATCTTGCCTTCATCCCATGCTATCGTGAACTCGTTTAGCGTTCCTATTCCTCCACCAAAGACAATCACGATATCCGACGAGCGAACGTTGACTACATTCCGGCCTTTGAGTCCAAAGCCGGTGTAGATAATTGTGTTTGCGCAGTCATCAGGAAGGGAGTAACGAGATACGTGTTCTTCTCTCGATTCAGCGGGCGATATTCCGATGGTCATACCGCCTCGCGATCGCGCCGCACGCGACACCAGATCCGGATAACCGGTGGTCGCCCCTGTCACTAAGATACACCGACGATCAGCTATAGCGTCTCCGAGACGACGAGCAAGCTCTTCGAGTCGCAAAGCTAACACTGGATCTTGAGCCAATTGCGAAGACCCCATCACCCCGATCGTCAATCGAGCGCTTGCCGTCATTATTCCTCCAGCACTGACCTGTAGTTAGTTGATTTATGCCTGCAGGCATGAAGGTTGAGTAAAACTTTAATAGTGCGATTGCTGAATTACGTTCACTGTAAAATATTAGACTTATCGCGCTAAGTTGATTTGTAAAAAGGCAATTCGGCGATCGACGCTTGGAACCTCTCCCCTTTGTTGACGACTTGAACTTCGTTTCCTATCTCAAAGAAACCATACTTGATGTGTGCTAACGCGATGACCGAGCCTAATGATGGAGATCGAAGTGAGCTTGTGATGGTACCGATCTCCTTTCCATCTTTCTCCACCGCATCGCCGTGGTCAGGCACTACGTCTCCAATGACATTAAGCCCCGAGAGCTTCTTGCTGATGTGTCCGCGGTATGTCGCCATCGCAACCGCTTCCTGCCCGGTGTAGCAACCCTTGTTGAAGCTGACAACGTCATCTAGACCAGACTCAAGAAGCATATTCGTTTCATCCAGGTCGACGCCGTAGACTGGAGTACCCGCTTCGATTCTTAAAGACTCCAAGGCATCGAATCCGAACGGAACGACCGAGTGAAAGCGTCCTTTTAGCAGAATAAAGTCCCAAACATCATTTAAGGCTTCTTTTGGTACGAGCACATCGAACCCACGGTCTCCGGATCGAGACGATCTGACAAGGGTTGCTTTATGGCCTGCAATCAAGGTTGAGAACCAATCGTTCTCCAGAAGCTCCGGCACTGGTTCAAAACACACCTCTTTCATTACGAGGTGCGCTTTTAGACCTTGCACAGAAATCATGCGATAGCTGTCGCTTGTAGCCTCGACTTTGAAATCTCCTGCATGGCTAAACGGCGATACGTATTTGAAAACCTTCTCGTGTGTTTGCGGATCGTTTATCACCAGAAACTCGTTGCCAAGATTGAGGACACGACAAAGCGCGCGAATCTTGCCGTGTCCGGTCAGAAACGCGGCGTGCATGCCTTTTCCTGGAGCAAGGGTTTTAACATCGTTGGATACAAGCCCGTTAAGAAACTGAACGGCCTCGCTCCCCCATATCTTCATTGAGCCGTAGTTCGAGAGGTCGATGAGCCCAACGCTCTGCCGAACTGCGAGATGTTCGTTTGTTGGTTCCTGAAATCGACTGGCCATCAACCAATTTCCGTAGAGCTTGAAACTTGCGCCGAGCGCTCGCTGAGCTTCAAACAGATCCGATTGGTTTGCAGCAGGCTCAACCGTATCAACCGCCGTTCTTTCGTTGGTGCTCACGCTTCACCTCACCCTTCAGGTTAAGAATTCCATAATGGGAACGCATCAACTCTGAAGTTCAAATAGATCGTTCAACTAAATCATCACAGGTGGCCACGCCGACTCTTCAAGTATTACTTTCCGATTGCGCGGTCGGCTCCTTGAATTATACGTTGAGAAACTAAATGATACACCGAGAGAACAAGGCTGAAGACCATAAATGAACTGCGTATAGGCTGGCTCTACTGTATGGCTGAAGTGCTTCCTGAAGTTTGATGCTCCCTGCATTCGAAGCCGGAGAATGTAAGGACCGGTTAGCAAGAGTCTTGCAACCGGTCCAGGTTCGATTCGGCTTCTAAGCCAAGATATCTCGGATGTCCCCTTGGTCTGCAACTGAAAGATCAAACTACACACCCAACATACTGAAATGCGAGGCAGCTCCCATCAGCAGTATCATTGGAATCGATAGCCATGTGTTAGTTCTCGAGGCCAGGAATGCTACGCGACCCAACTTTGCCGAGTCGCCAGGAATCGCAGTACCATTCTCAGCATTGTCGGCAGTCCAGGAGATGATTCTCTTTTGATTAGGCCAGATGATTCCCCACACGTTGAACATCATTACTACTCCGAGTCCACCGCCAATACCGATGGAGTACGCTCGATTGCTGCCGTATCCGGCAAGCTGTGATTTCAACCAGCATATCACTGAAAACGCCAGGACCATCGCCAGAATCGCGACGATGACCGCAAGCGTCCATCCGTTGTTGACTTTCTTTAGGACCACCATTTCAATCGCGAAGATCACAACGGGAATCAAAAACCACACCAGGAAAACGACCCAAACATTCTTATTTGCGTTGTTGGAGTCCGCTTTGAGGATATACATCGCGTAATACATTAACCCGACGAGCACCGTGATCAGCGCACCCCATCGAAACCACCACAACGCACGCGGCATTAGCTGAGGAATTACTTTACCTTTTGTTGGTCCATCAAGGGCTTTCATGAGTCCGACGTTTACAAGGTTGAAGAAGTAGAGGTGACCGATCCAGATTATTCCCGCTAGAATGTGAAGCGTTCTTAGAAGGATTTGAACATAAGAGTCGTTGTCGGTGGGCAGGTTGAACACGCCCTCAAGGAAGAAACCCGGTTGTATGTGTGAGAGCAAAACCGATAGGTCAATCCCCGAAGCTATCATGCGTCCTCCTTAATCGTTCTTCAGTTTTCAATTTTGGCTTTGGTGTAGAGCGCGTGACTACTTGCGCGTGCAACAACGGTGCGACTCGCTGTGAGAGCGTCCCACTATAAACACCGTTGCTTTCACTGTCAAATGTTGGAGAGGATATCGGTAACTATTACGACAATTCCTGGCAGGGTCGTCAAAGTGAAGCGGATTTCGCGGCCGGCGGCCCAAACGACGGTACATCAAGGGCTGACATCGCCGGCCTCGACGGCCCTACACTTACCGCCGACTTCAAGCGACAGATCTTTGGCGGGTGCGAAACACCTGAGAGACTTTCGACCTGCGACCAAAGCCGCTATACCGAAAATGAACTGCCACATCCACAGCTGCCGGTGGAATTAGGATTACTAAATGTAAATCCGGAACCCATGACCGAATTCACGTAGTCAACCTGGACCCCTTCCAGATACTGCCGCGAAAAAGTATCAACAAAAACCTTGAGTCCCTCGTTGTTCAGAATCTCGTCGCCAGGTCTAGGGCCGTCCTCAATCTGCATCGAATAAGAAAAACCGCTGCAGCCGCCCGGTACTACACGGATCCGCAGACCCGCTTCCGGTCCTGCATTCTCTGCCTCAATAAACTTCCTTACTTCCGAAATCGCTGTTTCAGTTAGATTGACCATTCCAACTCCCTTCCTCAAAAGTCTTTCTAGCGTCTTTGGTTTGCTGTTCTCAATCAAACCTTAATGCATTCTCATTATAAGCCCAGCCCGCAATCAATTCAACATTCTGCGCTCGCGTAAGTCTCAGACCACAAAACGGTCGCCACGACTATCACTCATATCGATAATCGGAAGCCCGGCGCCTTTCATTGCTGCTAAGCTGAGCCTCGCTG
>Ga0075425_100001179_pt1 | contig 25384 bp, 22 predicted proteins | sample SoiMethybrSBSTD4_FD_75300 | JGI IMG/M metagenome (GOLD analysis project Ga0075425, IMG submission 75300) | Bulk soil microbial communities from a Populus tree surrounding site in Tennessee, USA - Soil MetaG P. TD hybrid SBSTD4 | ecosystem: Environmental > Terrestrial > Soil > Tree plantation...
GCAACAAGGTGATGTCGCGCGAGATGCCGCCGTGGTTCGCCGATCCGGCGCACACGCTGAAGATGCGCAACGATCGCAGCCTGTCGCAGGCGCAGATCGAGACCATCACGGCCTGGGTCGACGGCGGCGCGCCGAAGGGCAGCGACGCCGACCTGCCGTCGCTGCCGAAGTTCAGCGAAGGGTGGACCGCCGGCCGCGAGCCGGACGTGATCCTCGAAATGCCGGTCGACTTCTCGATCCCCGCCGAGGGCGAGCTCGGCGTCCAGATGTTCTACTCGAAGGTCCCCTGGAGCGAGGATCGTTTCGCGGAGACGCTGGAACTCCGGCCCGGCAACCGCGCGGTCGTCCATCACGCCGGCGTGTTCGTCGTCGACATTCCGGAAGGCGCGACGATCGTCGACGGCCGCCTGGTCCTGCCCAACGGCAAGGCGGCCACCGATCGCGCCGGCGATGCCGCCGCGGTCGCCGCGGCGCGCGTCAACACGAACGACACGGCGCTGCCCGGCGCGAGCAAGCTGCTGTCGTGGGTGCCGGGACGCGGCGTCGACTCGCACCGCGCCGACATCGGCAAGCGGATTCCCGCCGGCAAATACATCAACTGGCAGCTGCACTACAACCCGACCGGCAAGCCGGAAAAAGATCGGTCGCGCCTCGGCATCTGGTTCAACAAGGTGCCGGTGACGCACGAACTGCTGATCCGCCAGGCCGGCGATCCGCTGGCGACGACCAAGGGCGGGTTGTCGCTCTATCGCGCCGAAGGCAAGGAAGTGGAATACGCGGCCGACGAAGGCAGCACGCGCCGCCGCAGCAAGACGCCGAACATTCCGCCGTACGCGGAGGCGTGGTCGCTCACCGGCATCACGCCGGTTACCGAAGACATCACCCTCTATGCGATGTCGCCGCACATGCACCTGCGCGGCAAAAGCCTCAAGTGGGTGATCGTCTACCCGGACGGCCGCGAGCAGACGATCCTCGACGTGCCGAAGTTCGACTTCAACTGGCAGATCCAGTACGAGCTCGAGGAGCCGCTGCACATTCCGGCCGGCAGCAAGATCCTCGGCATCGGGTACTACGACAACTCGCCGAAGAACAGGTGGAACCCGGCGCCCGAGAAAGAAGTGTACTGGTCGGAGCAGAGCTGGGACGAGATGTACCAGCCGTTCACTGAGTACTCGGTCGACAGCCAGATGCTCAGCGAAATGACGGTGACGAAGTCGCCGCAGAAGCATTGATCAATAAATCAGCAATCAGCCTTCAGCAATCAGCAATTTGCGCCGTCGTCGTCGTCGTTGTCGCGCTGGCGACAGCGGCGATGACGGCGCAAGAGGACTGGCACGGCGTTCTTCATCAGCATCCGAGCGTCGATTACGTCGGCCGTCCAACGACCGACCGCATTGCCGCACTGAACACTGCGCTCGCCGGTGGATCGCGGACGCTGCGCCGCGACGCGCGTACCGGGTATCTGCGGCCCGTGCTCGATGCGCTCGGCCTCACGATCGATTCGCAGCTGCTCGTCTTCTCGAAGACCGGCGTGCAGCGCGCCTTCACCAGCCCGCACAATCCGCGCGCGCTGTTCTTCGACAGCTCGGTGGTCGTCGGCTACATCCCCGGCGCGCCGCTCATCGAAATCGCCGCGCACGATCCGCGGCAGGGCGTGGTTTTCTACACGCTCGATCAGAACGCGAGCACGCCGTCGTTCACACGCGCCACCATGTGCCTCACGTGCCACGTGTCGGCAACGACGCTTGGCGTGCCCGGCTTGATCGCGCGCAGCAATGCCGTCGGCGAGGACGGCAACGTGATGCCGCAGCTCGGGAGCAATGACGTCACCCATCGGACCGCGCACCCGGATCGGTGGGGCGGGTGGTTCGTGACCTCGGAAGCGCTGGTGCCGTACTCCCAGCGCGCGCATGCCGGCAACATCACCTTTTCAAGCGGTGGTGTGACCTCGAACCAGGCATTCATGGAGTGGCTGAGCAGTGAGCCGGAGACGCGCGGCTACCTGTCATCGGCGAGCGACATCGTCGCGCTGCTGCTGTTCGACCACCAGGCGCACGCGATCAACCTGTTGACGCGCCTGAACTGGGAGTCCCGCGTTCTCGCTGCCGGCGGGCGCGCCGGCGCCGCCGACGGCTCGCTGGCGTCGCTCGAAACCGAGCTGGCCGACTACCTGCTGTTCGACGATGAGGCGCCGCCCTCGGTGGCGCTCGAGGCGCGTCCCGGCTTCGCGCAACATTTCTCGGCGGCGTTTCCGAAGGATCGACGCGGCCGATCGCTCGCCGAGCTCGATCTCGTGAAGCGTCTCGCACGCTATCCGTGCAGCTACATGGTGTACTCGCCGGCGTTCGATGCGCTGCGAGCCGACGTTCGCGAGGCGGTCTACCAAAGGATGATCGATACGCTGACGCGTCCCGATCGCCGCAACGAGCTCGGTCGCGCGTCGGCCGAGGATCGCCGCGCCGCACTCGAAATCCTCCGCGATACGAAGCCCGATTTCCCCGGCCAGAGCACGGCGACGCCGTAGCCGCTGGTTCGGATTGAACGTAGCGCGAAGGCTTCAGCCGAGCGATCAGCGGCCGCCGGCGGTTCGCTCGGCTGAAGCTTTCGCGCTCCATCGATATGGACCGGCTCTAGCCGGCCTCAGGATCTCAGACCACCGCCCGCATCCCGCCGTCTAACCGACCGAGGTCAACCCATGGAACTTCGCGGTCGAGTGCTGCTCGTGGTCCTGTGGATCGCAACCGTCGTGATGGTGGGCGCAATCGCGTCGGCCCAGTCGCGGCCCATCCGTCCTGAGGCCGCGCCGGTCATCGCCGGTGCAGACATCGGTTTCCGGCCTGAGGGCTGGCAGGGTAAGGCACGGACGGGGACGTTCGTCGTCCGCATCAACGGCGAATGGGTCGAAGCCATACCTGGCGCCACGGTCCGACCGGCGACGACGCGATAACAGGCATGCTTCGGTCGTGTGAGGCTTCAGCCGGACCTCCGGCGGAGGGCAGCTGAAAGCGTGCCCCTACGCGGCGCCCTTGCACGGAACGCATGACGCCTACCGCGGCGTCAGGCTGAGGACGCTGACGATGTTCGAGAAGTCGTCGGTCCAGAGCGGCGTGCCGTTGGGAATCCGCGGCGTCAGCCAACGCGGGTCCGCGCCGAGCGAACCGAGATCAGCTTCGGATCTCGTCATCACCATCCAGTCAGACGAGAACTGCCCCGACGTCGTCGCCGCGGTCGCGCGGTGCTGCTGGAACCGCGCTGCGAGCCGGTGGTGTGCGGCAAGGCGCGCGAGCACCGGCGCAAGCACGAGATGGCGATTGGTGATGTGGAAGGCGAGCGCGCCGCCAGGCGCGAGCCGGCTCAGATAGAGCGCAATCGCTTCGTCCGTCATCAGGTGCACCGGGATCGCGTCCGAACTGAACGCGTCGAGCACGATCAACCCGTACTGCTGTTGCGGCGCGCGCGCAAGCGACAGGCGTGCGTCGCCAAGCACCACGCGGCAACTCTCTCCGCACGCGTGCATATAGGTGAAGTAGTCGTCAGCGCGCGCGATGCGTTCGACCTCGGGGTCGATCTCGAAAAACGTCCACTGCTGGCCTGGACCGCGATAGACGGCCAGCGTGCCGACGCCAAGGCCGACCACCGCGATTTGCCGCCGCGATAGGATCGACGGCAATCCCGCAATCGCCTGGCCGATCGGCCCTTCGCGCGTGTAGTACGTCATCGGCTCGGCACGCCGATTCGCATCGAGCGACTGCATCCCGTGAACGGTCGTGCCGTGGTACATCGAGCGATAGCCGGCCTGGTCCTCGGTGACGCGATACACCCCGAAGAACGTCCGGCTGGTATAGAGGGCGGCGCCCTGGGCATTCGCCGCCGCCGAGCCCGCCACAAGCATGGTCGCCACGCATGCTGCGAACCGCAACGGCACGCGCGACTGCGTGAACGCGACGAAGGCCGGCACGCCCAGTCCGGCGACGAAGACCTGCGCCGCGTTCGGCCCGGCGACTGGCCGCAGCCACACGATGAACCCGGCGCTGACCGCGCCAACGCCGATCGGCATCACGAAATCGTTCCACGACCACGACGCTGCCGGGTGCCGGCCGCTGCGTGCAGCCAGCGCCACCACGAGCACGAGCGGATACTCGATCACGCGAGCGAAAACGAGCGGCGCCGCCAGCGTGTTGAAGACGCCGCCGAGCATGCCGCCGCAGGCGATCCAGAAGTAGTACTCGGTGAGGTGCGTCGCCGTCGGCCGGTCGGCCGCGAGGCGGCCGTGGCAGACGAGCGCGGCCATCGTAAACGCCGCCAGGTGCAGCGGGATCGCGCCCCACAGCGAGATGCCGGCGCCCGCGATCATCAGCGTCACCAGCGGCAGCACCGCGAGCGGCATGAACCGGTCGGCGACTGCCTGCAGCGACGCTGACCGCGTGCTGAATGCGGCAACGAACGTCAGCAGGTAGAGCGCCAGCGGCGCGATCCAGAACAGCGGCACGGGCGCGATGTCGGTCGAGAAGTAGGTCGTCACCGCGAGCATGAGGCTCGACGGCACGAAGGCGAGCGCGATCCACCGGGCGCGCCGCTGCCACGTGACGCCGACCGCGGGCGGCTGCTCGACGGCGAGTGGCATCGCATCCCTCTCGCGCCGGCGCCGCCGCCCCCCGGCGATCACCGCGACGCAGGCGGCGACGACGAAGGCGCCATACGCGATCGCCCAGGCGACGTTCTGCGTGCGAAGCCGTAGCGTCGGCTCGACGATCGCCGGATAGGCGAGCAGTGCCAGCAAGCTGCCGGCATTGCTCGCGGCGTACAGGAAGTACGGGTCGCGAGCCGACGGATCGTCGGTGTCGGCGAACCGTCGCTGCAGCAGCGGCGCCGTCGCCGCGAGCGCGAAAAACGGCAAGCCGATCGACCGCGCCAGGATCAGGAGCAGCCATCCGATCGGATGGCCGTTCGCAGGCGGCTGCGCGTCCGCGCCGATCGCGAACGGCAGCACCGCGACCGGCAGCGCCAGCACGGTCGCAAAGGCGACGGCGCCGCCGCGGCGGCCGAACCAGGCGGTCACGCCGTGTGCGAAGGCATAGCCGGCCAGCAGGAGCACCTGAAAGAACAGCACACAGGTGTTCCACACCATCGGCGTGCCACCGAGGACCGGCAGGACGGTCTTCGCGACGATCGGCTCGACCGCAAACATCAGCAGCGAGCTGGTGAACAGCGTCGCCGCGAACAGCGGCACGAGGGTGCGTCGCGGCGTCCCGGCGTCGACGGCTTTTGTCGATGCGATCACAGATCCGTCGCGCGATTGCATGGTTCGGCGGCCGCGGTTCGCGGCCGGATCATGGCTCGCAAAACCCGCTCCGCTGCGCTGTTTTGCTATAGTCGCGCGCCAGCATGGCGTCGGAGTTTCCCGAATGGGTCGAGCCGATGGCGGCAACGCTGACACAGGAGCGCTTCAGCGGGCCGGACTGGATCTTCGAGCGGAAGCTCGATGGCATCCGGCTGCTCGCGTTCAAGCGCGGACGTGAGGTTCGCCTGCTGTCTCGCAACCAGCTGCCGCAGCAGCTTCCGCACATCGCCGAGGCAATTCGCGCCTTGCCGCCGCGCGAGCTGATTCTCGACGGTGAGATGATGTGGGATGGCGGCGCCTACCACGTGTTCGACATCCTGTGGATCGACGGCCGCGACGTGATGTTGCTGGCGCTCGACCAACGCCGCGCGCTGCTGGCAGACTTGCCGCTCCGCTCTCCGCTGGTGCGTGTCGCCGCGCTCGACGAGCAGAAGCCGTGGGAGCGCGCCTGTCGCGAAGGCTGGGAAGGCGTGGTCGCGAAACGGCGCGCGTCGGTCTACGAGCACCGCCGTTCACCGCACTGGCTGAAGATGAAGTGCGAAGCGTCGCAAGAGCTCGTCGTCGGCGGCTTCACCGACCCGCAGGGCAGCCGCGTCGGGCTCGGCGCGTTGTTGGTCGGGTATTTCGATGGCGCCGACTTCGTCTTCGCCGGCAAGATCGGCACCGGGTTCGACACCAAGCTGCTGCTCGATCTCCGGGCGCGGCTCGATCGTCTCGAGACCCCGAAGTCGCCGTTCACCAAGGCGAAAGGATTGCCGCGGCTGCGCGCGCACTGGGTCCGGCCGGAAATCGTGGTGCAGGTGGCGTTCATCGAATGGACCGTGCACGGCAAGCTGCGGCATCCGCGGCTGCTCGCCGTCCGCTTCGACAAGAACCCTCACGACGTGGTGCGTGAGGCGCCGTGATTACTCATCCTGAGAAAGTGCTGTTCCCCGATGCGGGGATCACGAAAGGGGAGATCGCAACCTACTACGAGACGATCGCGCCCGTTCTGTTGCCGCACATTCGCAATCGGCCGGTGACGATGGAGCGCTATCCTGCCGGCATCGGCAAGAAGGGGTTCTGGCAGAAGGATGTGTCGAAAGGATTTCCCGAGTGGTTGCAGCGGATCGCGGTGCCGAAGAAGGACGGCACCGTGCATCATCCGCTCGTCACCGACCTTCGATCGCTTTTGTGGATAGTGAACCAGAACACGATCACGCCGCACGTCTGGGTGACGCGCGTTCCCGATCTGTACCACCCCGATGTGTGCGTGTTCGATCTCGATCCGTCGCGCGACGATGAGCCGGAGGTGCTGCGCAATGCGACTGTGGCGCTGCGCGATCTTCTCAACGAGCTCGGCCTTCCCAGCTGGGTGAAAACGACCGGGTCGAAGGGCTTTCACATCGTCGTGCCGCTCGACGGCAGCGCGCGGACCGACGAAGTGGAGCGCTTTGCCCACACGGTTGGTAGACTCATGGTCGCACGCGATCCGGATCACCTGACGCAGGAGTTCAGCAAGGCCGATCGCGGCGGGCGGATTCTGGTCGACACCGGACGGAACGGCTACAGCGCCACGTTCGCGACGGCGTATGCCGTGCGCGCGAAGGCCGGCGCGCCGGTGTCGGCGCCGTGCACCTGGGAGGAAGTCGAGCGCGGCGACGTCCTGCCGCGGAGCTTCACGGTGCGGACGCTGCCGGAGCGCGTCGCCCGCGTCGGCGACCTGTGGTCGGACATGAAACGGCGCGCCCGATCGCTCACGCGTGCGCAGGCGAAGCTCGAGAAGATGAGAACCATCGCGGAGACGAGATGACGAAATCGTTCGGTATGATCACCGCTGCCTGCGTGGCCATCGGCGCTGCGACGATTGCGGCGCAGCAGATGCGGCCGGCGCCGCGCCCGCCAGCCCAGGCCCCGGGCCCGCCGCGGCCGGCAGATGGCAGCGCCGCGCCCGACGGCTACGCGCCGATCCCGGAGTGGCTCGGCCAGACGCGCGCGCCGCGCCCCGCGAAAACCGCCGATTATATCGTCGAGACTGCCGCGGAAGGATTGAACGGCGCCTTCTGCTTCGACTTTCTTCCCGACGGCCGGATGATCGTCGGCGAGCGCGCCGGCCGCATCCGGCTCGTCGGCAAAGACGGTAAGGCGTCGGATCCAATCGGCGGCTTGCCGGCGAACCTGTGGCTGCGCAATCAAGGACTGTACGAAGTGCGGCCGGATCGCGCGTTCGCGACCAACCGCACGATCTACCTCACCTACACGGTGCTGCCCGACGGCAGCGATCCGGCGGCGCTGCCGCGCAACCCGGGCGTGCTGGTCGCGGCGCGCGCGACGCTGTCGGCGGACGAATCGCGGCTCGAGAACCTGAAAGTGCTGCTGAATGCCGAAGGCACCGGCGGGCGGCTGATTCAGGCACACGACGGGACGCTCTTGATCACGTCGACGATTCCGGCCGGGATAGGCATCAACTCGGTCGACTGGCCGCAGCCGCAGCAGTTCGACAGCAACATGGGCAAGGTGCTGCGGATCAACGCCGACGGATCGATCCCGAAAGACAACCCGTTCGTCGCCCGCGCCGGCGCGCATCCGGAGATCTACGCGCTCGGGTTTCGCGACATCCAGGGCGTGGCAATCCATCCGCGCACCGGCACGCTGTGGACGAGCGAGCATGGACCGCGAGGCGGCGACGAAATCAATCGCGTCGAGAAAGGAAAGAACTACGGGTTCCCGGTGATCGGCTTCGGCCGCGAGTATTCGGGCAAACCGATCAACGGCGACAAGACGGCGCAGGAGGGGATGGAGCAGCCGGTGTATTTCTGGACGCCGGACATCGCGCCGGCCGGCATCGCGTTCTACACCGGCAAGCTGTTTCCGGCGTGGCAGGACAACCTGTTCGTCTCGACGCTGGTTGGCCGCGCGCTCGTTCGACTGGTGCTGAACGGCGACCGCGTTGTCGGCGAGCAGCGTCTCCTCACCGAGCTGAACGCACGCATTCGCGGCGTCGACGACGGTCCGGATGGCGCGTTGTACGTGCTGACCGACGGCACGAACGGAAAAATCCTCCGCCTGGTTCCGAAGAAATGACCGCGCCGAAAGAGCGGCTCCCATACCGCGCGAGCCTCGGCGAGTATCAGCGGCAAGCCGACGAACTGCTCGCCGCGTGGAACGCCGGCGATGCCGCCGCGACCCGATTCTTCTGGGGAGCGCACCCGCGGTTTCGCGACGAGACCGCGAAATGGCTGCCGAAGAATCTCTCCGAGGCGGAGATTCGCAGCGCGGCGATGGACGCCGCCGACGCGAAGCTTGCGATCGCGCGCTGGTATGAGTTCGACAGCTGGGATCGGCTGGCCGAGTACGTCGACGCCGTGCGGCAGGACGGCTCGCGGGTGCAGCGCTTCGAAGCTGCCGTCGAAGCGGTAATCACCGGCGACATCGCGGCGCTGCGGTCGCTGCTCGATGCCGACCCGGAGCTCGTGCGGGCGCGATCGACTCGCATCACGCCGCAGGATCCACCGCGGCACGGCGCAACACTGCTGCATTATCTCGCCGCCAACGGTGTCGAAGGCTATCGCCAGCTGTCGCCGCCAAACGCCGTGGAGGTCGCGCGACTGCTGCTCGAACGTGGCGCAGAGGTCGACGCGCTCGCGGATATGTACGGCGGCCAGTGCACGACGATGAGCATGCTGGTGTCGAGCACGCCGCCGGCGCAGGCCGGCGTGCAGGTGCCGCTCGTCGAGACGCTGATCGACTCTGGCGCGTCAGTCGAGGCGCGCGGTGACGGGGCGTGGACGTCCCCGCTGCTGACGGCCCTCGTTTTCGGGTTTCGCGACACCGCTGACGCGCTGGTTCGGCGCGGCGCACCGGTGGACACGCTCACCGCGGCCGCCGGCCTCGGCCGCGTCGATCGGGCGCGCGCCTTGTTGCCGTCGGCAGACGCCGACGACCGTCATCGCGCGCTGGCACTCGCTGCGCAACTTGGACACGCCGAGGTTGTCGCGCTGCTGCTCGACGCCGGTGAGGATCCGAATCGCTACAACCCGAAGGGCGGCCACGCGCACTCGACGCCGTTGCACCAGGCGGCGCTCGCCAACCACGAGGCGGTGGTCCGGTTGCTCGTCGAGCGCGGCGCGCGCCTCGACATGCGGGACACCATCTACAAGGCGACGCCGCTCGGGTGGGCGCAACATGGTGGCCACGCGGAGATCGCCGCCTATCTGCGAGCGCGCGGCGGCACGTAAGCCTCGAGCCGCAAGCCGCAAGCCGCAAGCCTGATTCCCGTGGTGTCCGGCTTTAGCCGGACCCCTTCGATCGCGCAAAAAACAAACCCCTTGACAGCGGCGGCGGTGTTGGCGCAGAGTGCTACTGTGTTAGTTCAGTAGCACAGTTACCGATACACACTCATGCTGCTGCGGCCCAATCCGGCGTCCGGCGTTCCCATCTACCTCCAGCTGATGGAGCAGGTGAAGCACGCCATCGAGACCGGGGCGCTGCGGCCCGGGGAGCAGCTGCCTGGCATTCGGCCGCTGGCGGAGGAGCTCGTGATCAACGCGAACACGGTGGCAAAGGCGTATCGGGAGCTCGAACACGAGGGGGTCATCGAGCTGCGCCACGGCGCGGGCGCGTTCGTGTCGGCCAACGGACGACCCAAGAAAGCCACCGAGAAGCTTCGCGCCGGCCAGGCCGTCGTCGGCGACGCGGTGCGCCGGCTGCGTGAGCGCGGCGTCACCGATGAAGAGATCCGCCGCCTCTTCGAGGCGGAGCTCGCCGGCGTCGCCAAGACAGGAGAGTCCCGTGGCTGACGCGCCCGTCGTGGAGATGGTGGACCTGCACAAGCGCTACGGCGCAACCGAGGCGCTGCGCGGCCTCACGCTGCACGTGCCGGCCGGATCGATCTTCGGCTTCCTCGGCCGAAACGGCGCCGGCAAGACGACGACGATCAAGATTCTGCTGGGCATGGTGCGGCCGAGTGCCGGGCGTGCGACGGTGTTTGGCCTGGCGGCAGACGCCGCGTCAGGGAGCGTTGAGATCCGGCGACGAACGGCCTTTGTCAGCGACGAGAAGGATCTCTACGACTCGATGACGGTCGCCGAGATCATCCGGTTCACCGCCGGCTTCTTTCCACGCTGGCGCGACGATCTCGAACAGCGGTATCTGCGCAAATTCGAACTGCCGCCAGATCGCAAGGTGAAGGCGCTGTCACGCGGGATGCGCACCAAGCTCGCGCTGCTGCTGTCGCTGTCGCGCGGCGCCGAGCTGCTGGTGCTCGACGAACCGACGGCCGGACTCGATCCGGCGATGACGGAAGAAGTACTGCAGGCGCTGGTCGGCCACGCGGCGCGCGAGGGGATGACGATTTTCTTCTCGTCGCACCAGATTACCGAGGTCGAGCAGATTGCCGACGCCGTGGCGATTATCGACCGGGGGCGGACAGTGGTGAGCGGCGCGCTCGACGACCTGCGCGAGAACTTCCGCCGCGTGCAACTCGTGTTCGACGGCGAGGCGCCCGCGGCGGCGTTCGAGGCGCCCGGCATCACCCGCGTCCGGCGCGCCGGCCGCATGTTGACCGTGCTGTCAACGGCCGGCGCCGAACCGATTCTCGATCGCGCGCGTGCGCTGCACGCGGTCTCGATGGACGTCGTGCCGGTGACGCTCAAGGAAATTTTCCTCGAGAGCGTCACCACGGAGGAGTGACGTGCTCTGGTACAAGTCGTGGCGCGACACGCGCTGGCGCTTCTTCGTCGGCCTTGGCGTGCTGATGCTCTCCGGCGTCAGCGTCGTCCTGATCTACCCGCGCGTCCTGGCGCTGGTGCCGCTGGTTCCCTCGTCCGACGTCGGCGGGGAAGTCGGCCGGCGCATCCGCGAGATCGCCCAGCTGTCGCGCGAGTTCCGCGGCTACATCTGGGCGCAATGGTTCCATCAGAACGTGCGGCAGGAGTGGACGGTCGTGTCGGCGTTGCTCGGGACCGGCGGACTCGTCGCGCAGGGATCGACCGGCGCGCTGTTCACCTTGTCGCTGCCCGTGTCGCGGAACCGGCTGGTCGCGGTCCGCGCCGCCGCCGGCCTGGCCGAGTTGCTGGTCATCGCTGTCGCGGCGGCGCTGCTGCTGCCGATCATCGCGCCCGCCGTGGGCGAGCGCTACGCGGTCGTCGACGCCCTCGCCCATGCGGTCTGCATGTTCGCGGCTGGCGCCGTGTTCTTCAGCCTGGCCTGTCTGCTGTCGACGTCGTTCGACGATCCGTGGCGGCCGCTGTTGATCGCCGTCGTGGCCGCCGCCGTGCTGGCGATGTGCGAAACCGTGCTCCGGGACCTGCAGCCGTACAGCGTCTTCGCCGTGATGAGCGGCGACGTCTATTTCCGCACCGGCCACCTGCCGTGGGTCGGCATCGTCGCGAGCGCCGCTGTGTCCGCATCGTTGTTGCTCGTCGCCACCGTCAACCTCGCGCGTCGGGACTTCTGACGTGCACGTCACAGGAGCGAGGCTATGGACCCGATGATTCTGGCGTGTCTGACCGGCGTCGCGGCCCTTGTCGGCGTCACCGCCCACGTCGTGCGCAGCCGGCGCGTCCGGAACGGCAGATGACACCGGCGCAGGCGGAGCATCGCGGCCTCGCCTGGGTGCTCGGGGCATTCGTGATTTGCCCGTGCCACCTGCCGCTCACGTTGTGGGCGATCGCCGCGCTGCTCTCGGGAACGGCGGCTGGCGCGCTAATGCACGCGCACATCTACGTGGCCGGCGCCGCGATCAGCGCGGTGTGGCTCGCCGCCACCTGGCGCGGCGTCCGCTACTTCCGCGCTGCGTCGCGGGTGTGCGATCGGCCGGCCGTACACGAATCTTGAACGCTGAAGGAGGCAATCATGGGAGTCAACCGTCGCGCACTCATCATCGCAGCGTTGGTCGTCGGCGCTTCTGTTCCCACGCGCGCCCAGCAATCACCCGATCCGTCGGGACACTGGCAGGGCGCGCTTCAGGCGCCTTCGATGCAGGTGCCCTTCGATCTCGATCTCGCGAAGGACGCCTCCGGCCAATTCCGCGGGACGCTGTCGGTCCCGGCGCAGAAGATCACGGGCCTGCCGCTCACGAAGGTCGCGGTCGACGGCACTGCCGTCAACTTCCAGGCGCGATCGGATCAGCCGTTCACCGGCGTGCTCTCGGACGATCGGCAATCGATCACCGGTGAATTCCTGATCAGCGGCAACTCGCTGCCGTTCACGCTCACGCGCACCGGCGTCGCGCAGATCGAGGCGCCGCGTAAGAGCGCGGCACTCTCGAAACAGCTCGAGGGCACGTGGACGGCGACGCTCGTCGTCGAGGGGATGACGCACGAGCTGGTGATGACGCTCGTCAACCATCCCGACGGCTCCGCCAGTGGCCGCATCGTCAACGAGGGCGAAGGCGGTCTCGAGCTGCCGATCGCGATCGTGCAGCAGGGTTCGACTGTCACGATCGAGACGCTGCCGCTGGCGAGCACGGTCACCGCGACGCTGAACGAGAGCGGCACGGAGCTCGACGGAACGATTGCCCAGGGACCGGCGACCGCACATGTCACGTTCCGGAGGTCGAAGTGAATTCCACACGTCGCGCACCGGCGTATTGGTACGGGTACGGGTACGGCTGGACCTACGAATACAGGTCGCCGATCCGAATCGGGAGCTGGCCGCTGGTTCACGTGTGCGGCGGTGTCGACCCGGACACGCTGCAGCCGCGCGTTGCCCGCGGGGTGATCGCGATTGGCAATATCGCCGTCGGCGCCGTCGCCATTGGCGGCTTCGCGTGCGGGCTGATCTCGGTCGGTGGCGCCTCGATCGGCCTTCTGCTGGCAATTGGCGGCGCCGCAATCGGCGCGGGCCTGTCGATCGGCGGTGCGGCACTCGGATCGATCGCGATCGGCGGCGCCGCGTTCGGGTTCGTCTACGCCGTCGGCGGCGCAGCCGCCGGCCCGGCGATCATCGACGCGCAGCGCTGCGACGAGGCCGCACGAGCGTTCGTGGCGCGCTGGTTCAGCGGCGTGCCGAACAGTTGCCGGCCATAACGACGGAGCTTCGCGCTCCGTCGAAATGCTGCCGACGCTCACAAATCGCGCCGAGAGAAGCGCACGTACGCAACGGTGATTCCCGCGACCGCAATCCCGCCGAGGACGGCGAGGTTCGCGATGTTGATCGCACCGCCTGAGATGATCGTCATCGGCTCGAAGTAGTGGAACGGCGACAGGCGACTCGCGAGCCGCGCCGGATCCCAGATTCGTCCGAGGTAGTCGACGAGATATGCCGTAAGCGTCGCGACCGCGGTAAGGCCGGACGCCGTGGCGCGCCGCCGTGCGCCGGCGGCGACCGCAAGGGCGATGCCGCCCCAGCAAAACACGATCGCGCCAAGCGACACCGCGAGCGACTCGATCAGCGCGAACCGCGGCCGCTGCGCCGTCGCCGGTGTGCAGCAGGCCAGCCCGACCCACGTGGCAGCGGCCATCACCGCGAGCAGCGCCGCGATCGTCACGACCAGCACGATCACCGACCGCGTGATCACCTCATGACGCGCCATCGGCCGCGCCAGCGTCAGATCCGCGAAGCGGGTCTCGACCTCCGCGGCCGGTTCGGTGCCGGCCGCGATCGCGAGCCCCACCAGCGAGGCGAGCACGATCGGATGGAAGTACCCGAGCGAGACGACTCCGCCGAACGACATGAACGCGACCATCGCCGGGCCGGCCATCGCACGAACGTACGGCGGAATCAGCGACGCCAGCAGCCCGAACGCCTGGTTGCGCATCAGGAAGACGGCGACCTGGGTGAGCATGAACTGAAAGCCGGCGAGCACGATGGCCGTGCCGATCACGATCGGCGCACTGCGGCGGAACGAGTGTCGAGCGAGGACGAGCACGCGCATGGCGCTACGCCGGCGCCTTGTCGACGTAGTGCGTCTTCAGGATCTCCTCGAGGTGCGGGATCTGAACTTCGAGATCGACAATCGGCAGCGCGGCCAGCATCGCGGCGAGGTCGCCGAGCGCGCCGTGGACATTCAGGTCCCAGTCGCGCGGGTTCACCTGGATCACTTCCCATCCGTCGGGCCATCGCGCCGGCGGCGTCACCGCGTCCGCAAACGAGACGCGGACGCGACGGCCCGCGAGGCGTCTGATGTCTCGGACCGTCGACACGAGCACGAGCTCGCCGCCGCGAACGAGCCCGATGCGATCGCAGACCCGTTCCACTTCGGGCAGCACATGCGAGGACATGAAGACAGTGCGGCCGCGGGCGCGCACCTCGGCGACCAGTCCGTAAAACACCTCCTGCATCAGCGGGTCGAGCCCTTCGGTCGGCTCGTCGAGGACCAGCAGCGCCGGGTCGGCTTGAAACGCCTGCACGATCCCGAGCTTCCGTTTCATGCCGGTGCTGTATTCACGCAGCGGCCGGCGCAGATCGGCCGCTCCCAGCTCCAGCCGATCGAGAAGCGTCGTGCGCCAGCGGCGATTGATGGTGTCGCCGGAGAGCGCCCCGAGTAGATCGAGCGTCGCCTCGCCCGTCGTGTCGCCATAAAAGCCGGGCTCGCCGGGCAGGTACCCAAGCGTCGACCGCACTTCACGGCCACGCGCCTGACAATCCATTCCGAACACAGCTGCTCGTCCCGTGGTGGGGCGCACCAGATCTAACAAAATTCGGATCGTGGTCGTTTTCCCGGCACCATTCAGGCCGAGGAAGCCGAATACCTCGCCCGGCGCGATCTCGAGCGACAGATCGCGAAGCGCTGTAACGCGACCGTAACGCTTGCTGAGATGCTCGAGCTGGATCGCGGGCGCAGGCACGGGAGAATGGTAGCGCTTCAGATTAATTCAAGCGATTGACGGGCCGAGCCGGTATGATGTGTGGGCGCCGAATGCGGCGCATCGACAGGAGACGACATGGCGACGACGGGCACAATCAAACGGCTGGTGCACGACAAAGGATTCGGGTTCATCGCGGCAAGCGACGGCGGCGAATACTTTTTCCATCAGTCAAGCTGCCAGACACCCTTCAACCAGCTTCGTGAAGGGCAGCAGGTCACATTCGACAAGGGACAGGGGCCGAAGGGACCGCGCGGCGAGAACGTCAAGCTCGCCTAAAAGCTCCGGGCGGCGGCCGTGCGCACGCGCGGCTGACCGCTTACTATCTCGGTCCACGCGAACAGCAGTTCCCCGCCGTTCCGCGCGATGCGCGGGTATCCGCTCGCGCGATCCTCAGCCAGACCCGTGACGATCTGTGTCGGCCCGCGCTGACCCGACCGATCGATCCGTCGCATCAGCAACTGCGCCTTTCCATTGCTGAACTCGATCCACGTCGCGTAGGCGGTGGACGCATCGACGAGCGCAATCCCGACACGGCCGAGCGATCCCGTTTCGTCGAGGCGGATCGGCGCGCCGAACGTCGCGCCCGCATTGCCTGAGAAGGCGGCAAACGCGTGCCCTTGTTCGCCGTCGGCGGTCATCCACGCGACCGCGACGTCGCGATCGCGCACGCTGACGGCCGGACCGTTCACCGGGCAGGCTTCGATCGTCCAGTTGTCCGCGTGGACCAGCGCCGACGCCGCCCAGGCGCCGTTCACCAACCGCGCGGCGGCGATGTCGCGCACCTCGGTTGCGCTGCGGTCGCGATAGACGGCGATTGCGCCATCGGCGGTCGCCGCCGCTGCAGTCGGGCAGCAGTCGCACACTCGATCGTCAACCAGCGACTCCGACACTTGATGGCCCGTTCGATCGAAGGTCGCCGCACGGACGCTCATGTTGTCGTTCTCCGGATCGACTGTGGCGCGGCCGTCGAGCCAGACGACGCCGAGCCGCGCGCCCGGCATTGGAAAGAGCGTCGCGAAGCCGTGCTGCGTTGTCGTGCCGTCGTGATGCGGCATCACAGGCGCGCTCCACGTCGCGCCGCCGTCCGCCGACCACGACATGTGGATGTCGTAGGCTTCCCGGTGGACGTCGGTGTTTTGGAGCCAGTGGGCGACGAGCGTCTGCCCATCGAGTCTCACGACCGACGGGACGTCGGCTGAATTGACGAACCAGTCGCTGCCGGCCGCGACCGTACGCGGCGCGCTCCACCCGTTGGCGATCCGTTCCGCGAATTTGAGCGTCGCTCGGCTCTTTTCTCCCGACGCCCCGGCGGCAACGGTTTCCACCCAGCTGAGGATCGCCGGCTCGCCGAATGCCGAGAGATTCGGCAGCGAGCTCCCGGCCGGCGCGGCGAACGCGATCGGCTCAATCGTCAGCGCATCGGGACGCTGTGGCGCGCGCGTGCACGCGAACGCGGCGACGGTTGTGGCCAGAGCGGCGGCGAGAAGCGTCCGGCGGCAGGTAGTCATGCCCCGATGATATCCTCGTGGCTCTGATTCGGCGTTCCCGGGCCCTCCTCGCCATCATTCCGGTCGTGCTCTGTGGAGTTCTCGCGCGCCCCGCCGCGAGCCGACAGGATACCGATCCGCCGGCCGGCGGCGCCGGTGTCTTCGAGCGCGCATGCAGCGGCTGCCACAACGGCGACGATCCGCGCGCGCCGGGCATGGACGCGCTGCGTGGCCGGTCGCCGCAGGCGATCGTCGACGCGCTCACGTCGGGTGCGATGCGCTATCAGGGCCTGGCGCTGAGCGGCGAAGAGCGGCGCGCGGTCGCCGAGTATCTCTCCGGACGAAAACTTCGCGGGACCGTCGCCGGGGCCACTACCGGCGCGTGCGCGCCGCGACCGCCGTTTGTCGATCCGGCAACGACGCCGATCTGGAACGGGTGGGGCGCGTCGCCCGAGAACACGCACTTTCAACCGGCTGCGCAGGCAGGACTGACTGCCGACCAGGTGCCCCATCTCCACCTGCGCTGGGCGTTCGGGTTTCCCGATACGACGTCGGCGTGGGCGCAGCCGACCGTCGCCGGCGGACGACTGTTCGTCGGCAGCCAGAACGGCACCGTATACGCGCTCGATGCGGCGCGCGGCTGCGTGGTCTGGACGTTCACGGCGCACGGCGCGGTCCGCGCGTCGATTTCAATCGGCCGGCGCCCCGGCCGCGCACGGACGGCAGGCTACGCCGCCTACTTCTCCGATCAGAAAGGGTTCGTCTACGCCGTCGATGCCGCCACCGGCCGGCGGCTGTGGGAACGCAAGATCGAGCAGCACCCGCTGGTGCGCCTCACCGGCGCACCGGCCTTGTACGACAACCGGCTGTATGTGCCGACTTCGTCGTACGAAGAAGGCGGCAAGCCGCCGGGCTACGCGTGCTGCACGTTTCGCGGCAGCCTAGTCGCGCTCGACGTGGCGACTGGTGACGTCGTGTGGAAGACGTTCACGATCGCCGAGGAACCGCACCTGCTGCGCGCCTACGCCGACGGCACCGAGCTGCGCGGTCCCGCAGGCGCGGCGATCTGGTCGGCCCCGACGATCGACGTCAAGCGCGGTGCGATCTACGTCGGCACCGGCAACACCTATAGCGGCACACCGCAGCCGACCGCCGACGCGATTCTCGCCTTCGATCTGAAAACGGGAAAGCTGCGCTGGGCGCGTCAGATGCCGACGACCACACCGGACGTGTTCGGATGCGTCCCGGGCGACATCAACTGCGGCGACCGCCCGGGGCCCGACTTCGACTTTGGCGCATCACCTGTGCTCGCAACGCTCGCGAACGGACGCCAGCTCGTGGTCGCTGGCCAGAAAGCCGGCGTGGTCTTCGCGCTCGATCCGGACAAAAAGGGTCAGCAGGTGTGGCGGTACCGCGCCGGCGGTGGCAGCGGCCTGGGCGGCATTCAGTGGGGTATCGCGGCCGACAGTAATCGCGTCTACGTGCCGGTCGCGGAAATCTACAACCCCGCCCCGGGCGGACTGCATGCTGTGGATCTGGCGACTGGCGTCCGCGCCTGGTTCGCCCCGCCTGCCGACCCGCTGCCGTGCGGCCGATTGAGCCGGTCGTGCAGCGGCGCTCAGTTCTCCGCCGTCACGGTGCTGCCCGGCGTCGTGCTGTCACCGTCCAACGATGGCGCCGTGCGCGCCTATTCGACAGCCGATGGCGCGGTCTTGTGGGAGTTCGATACGAACCGCGATTTCACGACCGTGAACGGCGTGAAGGCCAGAGGCGGGTCGATGAGCGGGCCGGCGCCGGTCGTCGCCGGCGGCCTGCTCTATATCAGTTCCGGATACGGCGCCTTCGGCCTCCGTCCGGGGAACGTCCTGCTGGCGTTCGCGGCCGATTGAGTTGTGATGACGTGATGCGCAACACTGTTCAGCGGCGCGCAGAGAAAAGTCGGCGCCGAGCGCGTCAACAGGACTGTCTAAGAACGCCGGAAGAAGGTCAAAAAGTCCTATCGACGTAAGTACGCGTACACGAACGACTTACGCTACGCGCTTTATGGTCGCTCCCTGCTGGTCATTGGCAGTCCGCTTGCGATATAGGCGGGCACCGGTTTTTCTTAAAAAAAATCGACCGTCAGGGGGGTCTGTGAAGCTGGCATTTTTCGCATCGATGATGGCGGGCGGGGCGCAATTGATCCCGAACGCCCCGGCGTGGACTCAGACGCCGGACGTCCGGACCGAGGCCATCATTACCGCCGGCATTCTCCTGGGCCTCGCGTCGCTGCTGCGTCGCAACATGGCAACGCGTGCCGCCGCCTCACCGCGCATCAGCGAACCGTCCTTGAGAGACGCCGCATAACGGGTGATTACTTCCTAACCACCCGGTGATCACCAAGTGATCACACGTGATCACCGGGTAACCAGTCACCGAAAAGCCAACTCGTCAGTGAATCGTCGGTCCGGAGCAAGGCATCGCGGCGTCGAGCGACCTCGAGACCGATTCCAGCCACTCTTCCGCGTCGGCTGACTCCACCACGCAGTCGACATTCAGGCGCCGCGCGTCGGTTTCGAGCGCCGGGTCCGGCTGGGCCGTCATCACAATGGCCTTCATGTCCGGGTGAACCGCCCGCCCGAGCACAATCACGTGTAATCCGTTGAAGGCGCCCAGGCGTTCTTCGGCGATCACCAGGTCGGCCGACGACGACCCGAGGACCTGCTTCGCTTCTTCAAACGTCGCCGCGCCGCTCGTCCGGTACCCTGCGCCGCTCAGCACGTCGATCAGCCGTGAACGATGGCTGTCATCGCCGCTGACCACGAAAATTCTCGCCGCCATGGTCTCTGTCCTCCGACCGGGGGTTGTCGGGAAATTGCTCGAATGCATGAAATCCCTTTCAAGAATGACGCCGTGCTTGACGAGTTGGTTCGAGGATTTCACGGGGCGCGCTAAACGCTGCGAGTCGAAACCTTTGCGAAATAGTCTGCTCCGGGGCAGACGTTTGCGAGCGACGGCCCGGTGACACCACAGTGACAAAAACGATATCGATTGATGCACGCGTGTTACGCGGTGTGAAAAAACGCATTAAAAAAAACGAAGGGCGGATCCCCGAAAGGATCCGCCCTCGATGCCGAGTGGTTCGGCGGAAAGGGAGACGCGGGCGTCCGCTTATTGCGGCGCCCGGATCTCGCAGATAGTCAGGTTGTAGCGGTCGCCGGCTGGCGCCGTGTCGTTGATCGTCACGCTCGTCCCGGCCGCAGCAACTGCGCTCGTCGTGCGCTGCACCCAGTAGGTGTCGCCGATGGTCGCGAGGTACTGGTTCACCATCGTCTGGTTCGGGCCAATCGTTCGGTTCACGGCCTGGTCGAAGTCGTTACCGACGCCGAACACCAGCGAGTTGGCGCGTGTCGTCACGAGGGTCGCCGTGGGCGCGCCGCCGGGCGAGTTGGCCGATGCCGTTGCGCCAACCGCGCCCGAGCCGTTGGTCCCGGTCGTGTCCACGTTCGAGAAGCTGACCACCGTCATCGAGCCGGCCGTGGATTGCGACAGCGTCGCCGTGACGCTGACGCTGGTCAGCGTCGTCGGCGAGAAGGCGCGCCAGATCTCAGACGACCCGCTCTGAACGTTCGTCCGCTGGACGAGCACCCAGGTCAGGCCGGCGCCGCTGATCCCCGTGACCGTCGTGTTGACCCCCGTCCGATAGTCGGCGGAGATGAACGCGAGCAGCAGCTCGTTAGCCTTCGTTGTCGAGAACGCGCCGCTGACGAGCGTCGTCGCGTTGGTCGATCGGTTCACGGACTTCACCGCATCGATCGCCGGCGGCGTCGAGGCGACGTTCGACACGGTCACCGTCACACCCGCCGACGTGGTCTGGTTGCCGGCCGCGTCGCGTGCGCGCGCCGAGAGCGTATGGCTGCCGTTGGCCACGCTCGCCGAGTTCCACGCGATCTGATACGGCGCCGTCGTCACCTCAGTCCCGACTGCCGCGCCGTCGAGCAGGAATTGCACGCCGGCGACGCCGACGTTGTCGCTCGCGCTCGCCGACACGGTGACTGCCGTACCGGTCACGGTCGCGCCGTCGGCCGGCGCCGTCATCGAGACGGTCGGCGCGACCAGGTCGTTGTTCACCGTCACCGAGACCGCGCTCGTCGCCGTATTGCCGGCTCCGTCGCGCGCGATCGCCGTGATCGAATGGACGCCGTTAGCAGTCGTGCCGGTGTTCCACGAGATCGAGTAGGGGCTCGCCGTATCCTCGGCACCAAGGTTGACGCCGTCCAGCTGGAACTGCACGCCGACGACGGCGATGTTGTCCGATGCCGTCGCCGAAACGGCCACGCTGCTGCCCGCGACCGTCGCGCCGTTGGCGGGCGCGGTGATCGCGACGGTCGGCGGCGTCGCGTCGACGTTGCTCACGGTGACGGCCACGGCGCTCGACGTTGTCGTGTTGCCGGCCGCATCGCGCGCCACCGCGGTCAGCGAATGCGATCCGTTCGCCGAGGTGGTCGTGTTCCACGAGACGTTGTACGGCGCGGTGGTCACCTCGGCACCGAGGTTCGCGCCATCGAGCTTGAACTGGACGCCGGCGACGCCGACGTTGTCCGACGCATTTGCAGAAAGGGTCACGGTCGCCGACACGCTCGATCCGGCGGCCGGTGCAGTCACCGCAACAGTCGGAGCCGTCGTGTCGTTGTTCACGGTGACCGTCACCGACGTCGCAGTCGCCGTGTTGCCGGCGCCGTCGCTGGCGATGGCGGTCAGCACGTGCGAGCCGTTCGATGCCGTCGTCGAATCCCAGGTGAGGCTGTACGGGGTCGCCGTGTCGGCCGCGCCGAGGTTCGCGCCATCGAGCTTGAACTGCACGCTCGTGACCGCGACGTTATCGCTCGCCGTCGCCGTGACCGCGACCGTCTTGCCGCTGACCGTCGCGCCGTTTGCCGGCGCCGTCATCGACACCGTCGGCGGCGTGAGATCGGGCGCGTTCAGCGCCTTGATCTCGACGATGAACAGGTTGAAGCGATCGCCGTTCGGCTGCGTATCGTTGATCGTTACGGCCGTGCCCGCTGTCGGCGTCGGGTTCAGCATCCGCTGCACCCAGTAGGTGTCGCCGACCGGCGGGAAGTACTGGTGCACCAGCACCTGGTTGGCCCCGACGGTGCGGTTGGTCGCGGTGTCGTAGTCGTTGCCGACGCCGAACACCCACGAGTTGTTGCGCGTGGTCGTCAGCGTGGCGCTCGGCGCCGCGGCGATGGAGTTGGCCGAGGCAATGGCGCCGATCGCGCCAGACCCGTTCGTTCCGCTGGTGTCGACGTTTGAGAAGCTGACGACGGTCATCATCGAATCGACCGCTTGCGACAAGGTCGCGACGACCGAGACGTTGGTGAGCGGCGACGGCGCGAAGGCGCGCCACACCTCGCTCGAACCAGCCTGGACGTTGGTGCGGCCGGCAAGCGCCCACGTCAGGCCGCCGCCGGTGACGCCGGTCACGGACGTGTTCGTGCCGCCGAGGTAATCGGTGGCGATGAACGCGAGCACGAGCTGATTCCCGGTGGTTGTCGAGAAGACCGGCGATGTGACGGTGTTCTGGTTGTTCGGCTGATCCACCCACACGAGCGCGTCAATGGCCGGCGCGCCCGCGACCGGGTTCACGACGGTGACATTCGATGCCGCCGACGTCGTCACGTTTTGCGACGTATCGCGCGCCCGCGCCTGCAGCGTGTGGGTCGAGTTGGTGGCGAGCGCGCTCGTGTCCCACGTCATCGTGTACGGCGGCGCGTTGAGCTCGCTGCCGACCAGTGCGCCGTCGACCATGAATTGCACGCCGGCGACGCCCTGGTTGTCGCTCGCGGCGGCGACGACCGACACCGTGCCGTGCACGGTGGCGGAGTTGGCCGGCGAGCTGATCGACACCGACGGCGGCACCGTGTCGGCGTTGAACACCGACACCGTCACGCCGGCTGACGTCGTCAGGTTGCCGGCGGCGTCGCGGGCGACCGCGGTCAGCGTGTGCGTCCCGTTCGCGGTCAGCGTCGAGTTCCACGCGATGCTGTATGGGCTCGCCGTATCTTCGGCGCCGAGGTTGACGCCGTCGATCTTGAACTGCACGCCGGCGACGCTGATGTTGTCGCTCGCCGTCGCCGACACGGTGACGGCGTTGCCGGAGATGTTGGCGCCGTTGGCCGGCGCCGTCAGCGCGACTGTCGGCATCACCAGGTCAGGCGTGAAAATCACGTCGACTGCATAGCTGTCGGAGAACCAGGTTTGATTGGGGAAGCCGCTCGCGCCGTAGAAGAACACGCCGTTCGGCTCAGCGGCCGTGCTCTTCGGCGCGTGCAGCGGCCACTGATCGACCGCGGCGCGGCCGAGGAAGTACTGATCGTCGGAGTAGTGGCCGTTCGGCGCGAAGTACGAGATCACGTAGATCGTGTTCGGCTGGATGATCGCCGGCGAGGCGAAGTTCGCCTGCTGCCATCCCGACGAGGACTCACCCGAGAAGGTGACCGTCGACAGCAGCGTGCCGCTCTTAGTCCAGAGATGGCCGACGTGCGATCCGGTGTTCGTCGACGCCTTGTAGAAGCGCAAGCCGTTGACCAGGCCGCCGACGTCGGTCGTGAACTTCAAGCCGACTTCGACAGCCGCGCCGTCGTTCGAATCGACCATCCACGGCACCGTCAGCGACGGCGTCCAGATGCTGCACGGGCAGTTCGCCTGGACAATGGTGACGCTGACCGGCGTCGGCGACGACTCGATGTTGCCGCTGTCATCGGTGGCGCGCGACATCACCGTGGCGGTACCAAGAACGCCGGGCACCCACGCGTAACTCCAGTTGCTCGTGCCGGAGGCGCGGCGCCACGTTGTCCCGCCGTCGGTCGAAACCTCGACCGCAGCCACGATGCCGCCGCCGGCATCGGCCGCGCTGCCCGAAATGGTGACGATCGTGCCGGCCGGAATCGACGCCGACGCGACCGGGTTGGCGATCGTCGAGATCGGCGCCGTCGAATCGGCCGACATCGTCGCCGGTATGAGGCCGCTCTGGATCGTCGCCGGCTGCGCGCCCATGTCGGCGAGCAGGTTCAGCGTCGCCTGGCGGATGTTCGCGTCCGGCGTCGCCGATCCGAAATCGGGGTCGGTGTCGTGGTTGGTGTCGAGACCCCAGACCCACTGCACCGTGCCGGCGCCGAACACGAGCGCGCCGCTCGAGTGGCGATACATCGTCAGGTGGTGTGTCGCGGTGCCGGGCAGGTAGGTGCTGCCCATGTCCTGGACGCGCTCGGGAACGTTCACGACCGTCTGCGAGAGCTGCATCGATCCGGCCGGACGCGTGGCGTTGTCGATGTCCTCATCCCATTCGTAGCCGAGCGTATCCTGCGCGAGCGTCAACGATTGATTCGGCGCGAGCGCCGCGACTGCGGTGTTTCGCCAGAACCGCAGCGGTGCGTAGATGCCGGGCACGGTGATCGCGGCGGTGCCGCGGTTGACCGTGAACAGCTGGCCGGTGAGCGAATTTTCTGGACGGTCGCCGTCGGCGGGCGGGCTGAAGCGCGGGTCGCGCCACGTTCCGGTCCACGTCGGCGGATCCATCGGGTCGAACACTTTGTTCTCGTGCGTTTCCTTGTAGGTGACGAGCGTGCGGTATGGCGTCGCGCTGCCGTCGATGCTCGTTTCCCACCGCGTCTTCCAGAACACTTCGTTCCCGGTGAACATCGCGATGTTGACGCCGGCGTTGCGCGCGGTTTCCACCGCATCGCGCATCCCTTCGGACCAGTACTCGTCGTGGCCGACGGTCATCAACACCTTCGGCCGTGCGGCGCCGGTGAGCGAGCTGCCGAACCGATCGGTGTCGACGCCCGACTGGTACTTCACGTTGTAGCCGTTCGCTTCCAGCCAGCGGATAGCCGGATACTCGGCGTAGAAGAGATAGTTCGACGTGCCGTAGCCGGTCGTCTGGCCGCGCGTCGCGAACGGCCGGTTGTAGCTCACCTTGTAACCGCGGGTCGGTGTGCCGAGATACACGCTGTGGCCGCCGTACTGGTTGTAGGCCTGCCACGTCGTGTCGTCGGTCTGCAGGATGATGTCGGCCTGCGCGGCATCGTCGCGGACGATGAACGGAATGTGGCTGGCGCCGCCGTTGTCGCTGCGCGCGAGCCGCGCGATATAGATGCCCGACACCGCGTTCGCCGGCACCGTCCACGACGAGGAGACCGTCCAGTTGCCGCAGTCATAGAGCCCGGTCGCCGCGTCGGTGATGCACGCCGCCTGGCTCTTGCCGGTGACCGGCGAGATCGTCGCGACCTTGCGCGCGCCGTTTCCCTGATAGTAGCCAAGGCGATAGATGTTGATCGAGAAGCTCGCCGCCGTCGTCGTCACCTTGAACGAGATGGCGCCGCCCTTGTTGACGCTGATGTCGGTTGCAAACCCCTGAATCGTGCTGTCGCCGGATCCGGTGATGTCCCACTCGGAGCGCGGATTCCCAGCCAGCTGATTCTCGGTAGGAATGGGATTGGTCGCCTGCGCGGTGAGGCGGCCGGCAACCTGCAGCACGAGTGCTGCGGCAGCCATCACGAGAACGGCACACAACGCAAGACGTCGACACGTTCGACTGCGGGAGCTTGTCATGTTTTTCCTCGGACGCGGAGCACACTGACGGCCACACGCGCGCACAAATAGAGAACAACTGCCACTAAGCAACCGTCAGACCAGCTGTGCGGCGCGGCGAGCGCGTGCCGCCGAATCGTTCGAACTGCGCCAGATCTCTGAAGAATTCGGGCGATGCGGACGATCGCCGT
>Ga0075425_100001180_pt1 | contig 25376 bp, 21 predicted proteins | sample SoiMethybrSBSTD4_FD_75300 | JGI IMG/M metagenome (GOLD analysis project Ga0075425, IMG submission 75300) | Bulk soil microbial communities from a Populus tree surrounding site in Tennessee, USA - Soil MetaG P. TD hybrid SBSTD4 | ecosystem: Environmental > Terrestrial > Soil > Tree plantation...
ACGTGCTGGAGACCGGGTCCGTCGCGCTGGAAGGCACCTCGGCGGAAGTCGCGGCGAATCCGAAGGTCAAGGAAGCGTACCTGGGGGAGTGACACGGGCTCGCGAGCGCCGCGAGCGAAGGCCGTGTCATCCCGAGCGTAGCGAGGGATCCCGAACTCGATCGCCTCGGAGGCTATAAAGCGCGGGATCCCTCGTCGCTTCGCTCCTCGGGATGACAGGCGCTTCGCGCCAGAGTCACCGCTTCTCGATCGGCACGTACGGCTGCGGATACTTCGGTCCGGTGTACTCGGCGCGCGGGCGGATCAGGCGGTTGTTGGCGTACTGCTCGAGCACGTGGGCCGTCCAGCCGGAGATGCGGGAGACGGCGAAGATCGGCGTGAAGAGCTCGTTCGGGATCCCGAGCACGTGGTACAGCGAGGCAGAGTAGAAGTCCACGTTCGCGTTGAGCTTCTTCTGCTCCCGGACGACCTGTTCGATGCGGCGTGAGAGGTCGTACCACAGCGTCTCGCCGGAGGCCTCCGCCACAGCGCGGGACATCTCGCGCAGGTGCGTGGCGCGCGGGTCCTCGGTCGTGTAGACGCGATGGCCGAACCCCATGATCTTCTCTTTCCGGGCGAGCCGGCCGCGGAGGTCCTCCTCGACGCGGTCGAGCGATCCGATCTCGAGGAGCATCCTCATCACGCCCTCATTGGCGCCGCCGTGGAGAGGCCCCTTGAGGGTCGCGATCGCCGACGTAATCGCGGCGTGCATGTCGGCCAGCGTCGCCGCTGTCACGCGCGCGGCGAACGTCGAGGCATTCAGCTCGTGATCGGCGTGCAGGACGAGGGCGGTGTCGAAGGCCTGGACCGCCGCCGAGCGCGCCGTCTCGCCGGACATCATCCGGAGGAAGTCGTCGGCCTGGGTGCGGCCGGGATCCGGCGGAACGACGGGCTTGCCCTGGCGGATCCGGTGGATCGCGGCGACGAGCGTCGCGAGCTGCGCCGTCAGCCGCACGGCTTTCCGGCGGTTCGCCTCCGGCGTCATCGCGGTGCCGTCGGGGTCGTAGGCCGAGAGCGCCGACACGGTCGTGCGGAGCGCGTCCATGGGGACGCTGTCGCGCGCGACCGAGGCGATCAGCTCCAGCGCCTTCGCCGGGACCGCGCGCTCGTTCCCGAGCGTCGCCTGCAGCACCGTCAGCTCGTCGCGGCGCGGGAGCCTTCCTTCCCAGAGAAGGAAACAGACCTCTTCGAAGGAGGCCTTGCCGGCGAGGTCGTGGATGTCGATGCCGCGGTAGGAGAGAACGCCTCTATCCCCGTCGATGTAGCAGATCGCGGAGTCCGCCGCGATGACGTCTTCGAGGCCCTGGGTCTCCGTCATGCTCCCTTCTCGACAGCCCTGGGAATGACGGGGTCGAGGCCCGGGAACTTCGCCAGCCAGTCGCGCCGCTCCTGGCGGAGCTTATCGACGAGTCCGGCGTACTCCTCCGGGCTGTAGTACGAACGCGGGTCGTACTTCGAGAGGTCGATGCCGGGGACGTCCACGGGGACCTCGTATCCCCAGTCGGGATCCTTCTTCCAGCGGATGCCCTCCTTGGCGATCTGCTTCATGATCTCGGTCGACGCCTTGATCGTGACCTTCTCGCCCGGGAAGCCCGCCTTCGCGCCGATCGAACCGGTGTTGAGGATGTACGCCTGCATGTCGGGGTTGGCGCGGAGGATCTGGAGAACCCGGTTGCCCTCGTCGGCCTCGGGCCCCACGATGAACGGGTTGGTGCCGACCTCGCGCTTGGCCTGACCGGCCTTGGTCGGGTCGCCCGCGGACGTCTCGATCGATTCGCCCAGCATGAAATAGGCGGCCGCCTGTTCCGGCGTCAGGCGCGCGCAGACCGGAACCACGTCGTTGCGGCGAGTGATGAAGACGATCTTGTTGGCCTTTTCGAGGTCGATGTCGTCGCCGGTGCCTTTGATGAAGCGGCGCAGCACGACGCCGCGGCCGTTGGAGGTGATGGACGTGTCGAGGAAGTCGACCTTTCCGCCGGGGTGGACCTTGATGTTTTCGTAGGCGGCGGTGGGGTGCGTGGCCGCGCCCCACAAGACCGTCTGCGAGGGCTCGAGGCCCTCGGTCTTGATGTAGAAGCCGTCCTCGGTTCCGAATGCGCGCCCGTCGCGCGCCAGGAGAACGACGTCGTCCTGCTTGATGATCGCCCGCTCGGGCTCCTTCAGGCCGTGATCGTGGAGCGTCAGCGTTGTCTTGCCGGTGCCCGACAGGCCGAAGAGCAGGAAGCCGACGTCGCGCAGCTCGCCGTCGGGGCCCTCGACGCGGAGGATCTTGGAACCTGCGTGCAGCCCCAGGCCGCCCTTGCGCTTGATCCAGTACATGGCCTGGCGGAGCATCGACTTCTTGGCTTCGCCGGGGTAGTCGGTACCCAGGATGTAGGTGTAGCCCTGGTTGACGTCGAGGAAGATCAGCGTCTCGGGCCAGGCGGGCACGTACACGGACACGAAATCCGGTTCCTTAGAGGAATTCGAGGGGAAGAGCATGTTGTGCCACATGTACGCGATCCGGGCGTACTCCTTCGGCACGATCAGGCGGCAGTGGATGGGAACCTCGGGGCTCATGCCCATGCGGCGGTCGACCTGGATCAGGTCCATCCGGGACAGCGCATCCTGGACCTCGCGGATCTTCTCGGCGGCCTTGGCAGGGTCCATCGACTGCTGCATCACGCCGACGGGAACGTCCGCGACCACGTAGGTCTTCTTGGCCGAGCGGTTCTTGATCCGGGTCGCGTAGACGGGGGAGCCATACTCAGTGGTGGTCTCTTCGCCCTTGGCGAGGGCACGAAGCTCTTCGCCGGAGAGGTCCTTGGCGATCGATCGGCCGCGGATGGCTCGAGGGGAAACGGTTTCGACAGTGCTCATGAAAGCAAGTCCTTATTCAAGAGAGAGTTTCGAGCTCCCCGGGTGAGCCTGTAGTTATACCAGATCCTTTCGTTCAGAGTCCGATCTCATCGGCGATCGGCTTCAGGGCTTCGATCAGGAACTGGATGTGCTCCTCCAGGGGAACCCCTACCGCCGCGGCGCCGCCGTAGACGTACGAACGGTCTACGGAGCGGGCGAACGCTTTGTCCTTCAGGCGTTTGACGACGGATGAGGCCGGCAGGTCCGCGATCTTCTTGGTCGGCCGGACCTTGACGCAGGCGCCGATGAAGCCGACGAGCTCGTCGCAGGCATAGATCGCCGTCTTCATGGGCGTGTCCCGCGGGATGTTCATGTAATCGGCATGGGACTGGATGGTCTGAACCATCTCCTCGTCGTAGCCGCGCTCGCGCAGGATCCGCCCGCCGACGTGCAGGTGGGTGTCTTCGGTCGGGTTCTGCTCGTAGTCGAAGTCGTGGAGCATCCCGACGATGCCCCAGCGCTCGATTTCGACGGGATCCGTGACGCCCGCGCGGCGGGCGCAGGCGCGCATCGCCTCTTCGACGGCGCGCCCGTGCTTGCGCAGCGCGTCGGACTTCGTGAATTCGTGAAGCAGGTCCCGGGCCTCGTCCCGGGTCGGCCAGCGTCCGCTCGGCGTCGTCGTCACGGGCGCCATCCTATCCGGGCGGACGCGCGACGTCCGCGAAGAGAAGAACGATGTCGCTCTTTTGCTCCTCGAGGCCCATGACGATCGAGGAGCCGTCGGGGGACCACGCGGCGCCGCGGATTCCGGAGCCGAGGGTGAGTTTGACGAGGCTTCGATAGGGCTCCCGAGCGTCGATGTCCACGACGAAGATCTCCTGCGGGAGTAGGGTCCAGCGCGCGAGCGCCAGAAGCCGGCGGCCGTCCGGAGCCCACGCGAGCAGACCGTTGGACATCGTGGGGCCGGGCGTCAGGCCTTCGAGCTGGGGCTTCCCCGAGGCGTTCACGAAGGCGATGCGGTTGCGCCGCGGCCTGGGCTCGGCGCTCGCAGGCTCCTGAATGAGATAGGCGATCAGGTCCTGCCGTGGATTCCAGGCCGGTGCGCGGGCTCCGGTCGGAGTCGGGAGCGGAGTCACCTTCCCGTCCGCCACCGAGAGCCGATAAAGGCCCTCGGCGTCGCCCGCGGGCGCGCAGAAGAGGATCTCCTTGCCGTCCGGCGACCACGAGAGAAGGTCGACGACCTCGGCGCGGTGGAGCTCGCGCGGAGTCCCTCCCTCGCGGGAGACGATCCAGATGGCCCGGGTCCTGGAACGGTCCGACACGAATGCGATCTGCCGGCCGTCGGGCGAAAACGCCGGACTTTCGTCCGACGCATTTCCGGTGGTCAGCGGCCGGGCTCCCGAGCCGTCCGGAGAGGCGATCCAGAGGTTCCGATTGCCGGAGCGCGCGGAGCTCCAGACCAACCGGTCGCCGCCGGGCGAGACGGAAGGATCGGCGTCTCCGAACGCCCCGGTGCCGAGCGGCTGGAGCTTCCCGGCTCCGTCGACCGCGATCTGGAAGAGTGCCAGCCTCGAATCGAGGAGTGTGGCGGCGACGAGGCGTCCGTCACGCGACACCCGGGGGTCGATGTACGCCCCCGTGCCGATCGTCAGGCGCACGGGGCCTTTGTTCGACGGCGGAAGCCACCACAGCCCGAGCTCCGCCGAGTCCGGGTTGGCGGAATAGAGGAGGCCCCGCCCGTTCGGCATGGGGTCCGGGTAGATCGCGAGTCGCGACGTGCCGACGACGAGCTCCGGCGTCCCGCCTCCCGCGGCGACCCGCCAGATCTCCGCGGGCGGCCAGTTGAAGCCCTCGATCCCCATATGGAAGTAGACGAAGCGGCCGTCGGACGACCAGCCCGGCTTGTGCGCATGCATGTGGGTGCGGAAGATCTCCTTTTGGTTCGCGCCGTCCGAATCGGAGACGACGAGAGCGTCCCCTCCCCCTGATCCCGGGCGCACGAAAACGATCCGCCTTCCGTCCGGCGAGAAGCGCGCTCCGGCGCCTCGATCCACGAGCTTCCGGGGCACGCCTCCGAGCGGCGCCGGCACGGCCCATAGGCCGTATTCGGTGAGGGCGGCGCCCGCCGCGTCCGACGCGCTGAAAGTGATCTGCGTGGCGTCCGGAGAGATGTCGACGCCGCCGACGTCCGCTCGCGACTGGAGGCTCAGGCCGGACTTCTCGGTCAGGTTGGCCGGATCACCCCCGGCGACGAACTGCACCCAGACGTCCGTCGGACCGCGCGCATCGGAGAGATAGGCGACCCACTTCCCGTCTGGCGAAACCGCGGGAGCGAAGGCCCGGGCGGGGCCGTGCGTCAGGCGGACGACGCGGCCGAAGGACGGGGCGCGCTCCTGCCGAAAGAGCGGGCGGGCGAGCCAGCCGGCGGCAAACGCCGCCAGTCCGGCGAGCGCGACGAGAAGCGCCCTCGGCCGGAGCCGGGACGGCGCGAGCGCCGCCCCCGGAATCGCCCCAGAGCCGGTCATGGACTCGCGCAGCGCGTAGGCCAGGTCCCGGGCGGACTGGAACCTCTCGCCCGGGCTCTTCTCCAGGCAGCGGGTGACGAGCCGATCGAGGGCCGGCGAGATGTCCTTCGATTTCCGGGAGGCCTCGGGAGGCTGGTCGCGAAGAACGGAGGCCAGAAACTCGCCGGTCGTCGCGCCGGCGAAGGCACGCTCGCCGGTGAGCATCTCGTAGAGCACGGCTCCGAGCGCGAAGATGTCGCTTCGGGCGTCGGCCGGCTTGCCGCGGACCTGCTCGGGGGAAATGTAGCCGGCCGTGCCCATCACGACGCCCGGATCCGTCGGCGAGGGTGTCGTGGGCGCCGACGTCGCCTCGGACGTCTCGAGGGAGGGCCGGTCGATCCGGGCGAGGCCGAAGTCGAGGATCTTCACTCGCCCGTCCGAGGTCACGAAGATGTTCTCTGGCTTCAAATCCCGGTGCAAGATGCCTGCCTCGTGCGCGGCGGCGAGGCCGTCTGCGACGGAGGCGGCGATCTCGACCGCCTTGCGCGCCGGGAGTCGCTCCCCCGAGAGACGCGCGCGGAGCGTGTCGCCCTTCAGGAGCTCGGCGACGGCGTACGAAATCCCGTTCGACTGCCCGAAATCGAAGAGCGAGAGGATGTTGGGATGGGAGAGCGCGGCGACGGCGCGCGCCTCTCGTTCGAAACGGCCGAGCGCCTCGGGAGAGTCGGCGAAGCGGTCGGGAAGCACCTTGACGGCCACCTCCCGCCCGAGTCGCGAATCGCGCGCGCGGTAGACCTCGCCCATGCCACCGGCCCCGAGCGGGGCCAGGATCTCGTAGGGCCCGAGCTGCTTTCCGACCGGAAGCGGCATGAGAACAGGCCGATTCTACGACCCCTCAAGCGCTTGCGACATGCACACCAAAATGTGCATTTCAGGCCACTTTTCGATGCCAGATCGCAGATTTAGCCTTGATTTCTGGCAAATTGACACTAAAATCGTGCTTCAACGTCAAGAAAAGGGAGGCGGCATGGCAAAGGCGAAGGTCCTGAAGTTCGATGCGGCGGGTCCGGGTCTCTCCAAGTCCGAGATTCTCAAGGTGTGCGAGGCGGAGAACGTCCGCTTCATGCGCCTGCAATTCACCGACATCTTCGGCGTGATCAAGAACGTCGAGCTGCCGAGCTCGCAGTTCGGCAAGGCGCTCGACGGCGAGATCCAGTTCGACGGCTCCTCGATCGAAGGTTTCACGCGGATCGAAGAGTCCGACATGAACCTGGTGCCGGATCTGAACTCCTTCGCGATCTATCCCTGGGCCCACTCCAACGGCGAGAAAGTCGGCCGCCTGATCTGCGACGTCTACAACCCTGACGGAACGCCCTTCCCCGGCTGCCCCCGCATGACGCTGAAGAAGCAGATGGACAAGGCCTCGGCACTCGGCTACACGATGGTCACGGGCCCCGAGGCGGAGTTCTTCCTGTTCCGACGCGACGCCAACGGCGACCCCATCGTGGACACGCACGACGAGGGCGCGTACTTCGACCTCACCCCCGTGGATCGCGGCGAGGAGGCCCGCCGGGACATCGTGCTCGCGCTCGAGCAGATGGGCTTCGAGGTGGAAGCCGCCCACCACGAAGTCGCCCCCGGACAGCACGAGATCGACTTCAAATACGCCGACGCCGTCACCACGGCCGACCGCGTCTCCACCTTCCGCTTCATCGTCAAGAAGGTCGCCATGGACCACGGCCTGCACGCCACTTTCATGCCGAAGCCGATCTTCGGCGTCAACGGCTCGGGCATGCACGTCCACCAGTCCTTCCTGGACAAGAAGGGCAACAACGTCTTCTACGACGCCAAGGCCAAGTACCAGCTCTCGAAGACGGCGCTGAACTACACCGGCGGGATCCTGCGCCACGCCCGGGCGTTCGTGGCCGTGACCAATCCCCTGGTCAACTCCTACAAGCGCCTCGTGCCGGGCTACGAGGCGCCGGTCAACGTGGCGTGGTCCATGCGCAACCGCTCGCCGCTCGTGCGCGTGCCGGCGCGACGCGGCATGGGCACGCGGATCGAGGTCCGCATGCCGGACCCGTCCTGCAACCCCTACCTCGCGTTCGGCGTCATGCTGGCCGCCGGACTCGACGGCGTGAAGAACCGGATGGATCCGGGCGAGCCGGTGGACAAGAACGTCTTCAGGATGAGCGAGCGCGAGAAGCGCCGCCTGCGGATCGACCAGCTGCCGGCGAACCTCTCCGAGGCGCTCGACAATCTGGAGAAGGATGGCGTGATCACGGATGCTCTCGGCGAGCACATCCTGTCGCACTTTCTCGAGGCCAAGCGCGGCGAGTGGGCCGAGTACATCTCGCGGGTCCAGCCCTGGGAAACGGAGAAATACCTCGAGACATACTGAGCGCTGATAGCAGTCTTCCAAACTAATTAAGGCCAGAGGCGACTCTGGCCTTATTTTTTTAGCCTCACGTGTCAATTACACTCCCAAACATGGGGGTTTTGTCGGGATCGATCGGCGCACGGCTCTCCTCCGGCCCGCCGCTGCTCCTCGACGCGGCCATGGGAACGGAGCTCCAGCGTCGGGACGCCGACACGAAGCTGCCGCTCTGGAGCGCGTCCGCGCTCATCCGCGACCCTGAGCTGGTCTGGACGATCCACTCCGACGAGGTTTCGGCCGGAGCCGAGATCCTGACCGCGAACACGTTCCGCACGCATGCCCGGTCTCTGGCGAAAGCGGGATTGGCCGAACGATCCGGCGAGCTCGGCGCCCTGGCGGTCCAGCTCGCCCACCAGGCGGCCGCGGCCCCGGGCCGCGACATCTTCGTCGCGGGCTCGCTCTCGCCCCTGGAAGACTGCTACCGGCCGGACCTCGTTCCGGACGACGCGGCTCTCGCGCGGGAGCATGGCGCGCAGGCGCGCTTCCTCGCCGACGCCGGGGTGGACCTGATCCTCGCCGAGACCCACAACACGATCCGCGAGGCGGCCGCCGCTCTGCGCGCAGCGAAGGCCACGGGCATTCCGGTCTTCGTCTCGCTGGTCACCGACGGGAAGGGGAGCCTGCTTTCGGGAGAGTCGATCGCTGACGCCGCGAAGGCGCTCCTCCAGCTCGGGCCCGACGCGCTCGGGATCAACTGCGTTCCCGCGGCGCGGCTGGCGGGTGACCTCGCGGTCCTCGCCGCGGCCGCGCCCGGCGTGCCGCTCCTCGCCTACGGCAACCTGGGCCTGCCCGACGACTCGCGCGGCTGGGCGTTCACCGAAGAGCTCTCGCCCGAAGAGTACGCCGAAACGGCGAGAGGCTGGATCGAGCGAGGCGCGCGCATCGTCGGGGGCTGCTGCGGGACGACCCCCGCCCATTCCAGGGCCCTGCGCCAAGCGATCGACCTCGGAGGGCGACAGGGCTCCTAGGATCGCTGCAAGGATTGGAAATGTCCTCGTGTTCTGCTTATGTTTCCGTCTTGTGCGGTTCTTGGGCGTCCACCCGAGCCCCCTCATGTACACCAAGGTCTTCCTGCGCCTCGAGCCCCTCGGCCTCGAGCTCGTCGGCGCGGCCGCGCGGCAGGCTGGCCACGACGTACGGCTCCTCGACCTCCAGGTCGAGTCGCACGCGGCGTACTTCCGGACGCTCGAGCGCTTTCGGCCCGACGCGATCGGCTTCTCGTGCAACTATCTGGCGAACGTTCCGGAGATCCTCGACCTGGCCCGCGAGACGAAGCGCCGGCGCCCGGAGACGTTCGTCTTCGTCGGCGGCCACAGCGCGTCCTTCATCGCCGAGGAGCTTCTCGAGCACGGCCGCGGCGCGGTCGACGGCGTGCTGCGGGGCGAGGGCGAGGCGGGAGTCGGGCCGCTCCTCGACGCGATTCCGACGGGGCCGGGGGCCGTCTCGCGAGTGCCCGGCGTCGTCACGGCGGCCGGCGCGGGCCCGCCGCCGGCTCCGGTGCGGAGCCTCGACAATCTCCGGCCGGCGCGTTCGATGCTCCGCCACCGCCGCAAGTACTTCCTGGGCTTCCTCGATCCCTGCGCCTCGATCGAATTCACCCGCGGATGTCCCTGGGACTGCTCCTTCTGCAGCGCCTGGACCTTCTACGGCCGGGGCTACCGGACGATCCACCCCGAGCACGTGGTCGAGGATCTCGAGAGCATCCGGGAGCCGGGCGTCTTCATCGTCGACGACGTCGCCTTCATCCAGGCCGAACACGGTTACCGCATCGGCGAGGCGATCGCGCGAAAGGGAATCCGTAAAGACTACTACCTGGAGACCCGCGGCGACGTGCTCCTGCGCAACGTCGAGGTCTTCCGTTTCTGGAAGCGCCTGGGCCTCCAATACATGTTCCTGGGGCTCGAGGCGATCGACGAGGAGGGCCTGCGCAAGTATCGCAAGCGCGTCTCCCTCGGCAAGAACTTCGAGGCGCTCGAGTGCGCGCGGTCGCTCGGGGTGAGGGTCGCGATCAACCTGATCGCGGATCCCGACTGGGACCGCGACCGCTTCGAGGTCGTCCGCCAGTGGTGCCGGGAGACCCCGGAGATCGTCAACATCAGCGTCAACACGCCGTACCCGGGCACCGAGACGTGGCACACCGAGTCCCGCCGGGTCCAGACCCGCGACTATCGGCTCTACGACATCCAGCACGCCGTGCTCCCGACGCGGCTTCCCCTGGCCGAGTTCTACGAGGAGCTGGTCAAGACGCAGCAGGTCCTGAACGGCAAGCACCTGGGCTGGGCGGTCCTGTGGAGCACCGCGAGGCTCGCCCTCGAGCGGCTCGCGCGCGGCCAGACCAACTTCGTGCGCATGCTCTGGAAGTTCAACAGCGTCTACGACCCGGCTCTGCTCCTCGCGGACCACAGCCGGGAGGTCAAGTACGCGATGCGCCTGCCGCCCCCGGCGCAGGAGACGGTCGAGCCCGAGCGGCTCTTCGTGTTGCCTCGATCCCCGCGCGCGAACCAATCGATCGACGAGGCCACGGAGCGCTTCGTTCAGGAGACGCGGACTCCGGCCTGACCGATCAGCCCTCCGTCTCGATCTCGTAGACGTCGATCGCCGTTCCCAGCCGGGCGAACGCCTCGATTGGACTCTTCTTGAAGAGCCGCATCCAGGGCGGCCGCCGCGACTTTCCGAAGATCGCGAGCGTGACGCCGTGCTCGCGCGCGAAGCGCAGGAGCTCCGCCGCGACGCTTTCGGCCTGGAGCCAGACGACCTTGGCGCCGAGCTCCATCGCCAGGGTCACGTTCTCGTTGAGCAGACGGTGCTCGCGGGCCGACATGCGCTGAGGGCTTTCCTTCGGCGTGCGCACGTAGACGGCGAACCAGTTGGTGTTGAGCTTGCCCGCGAGGGCCGAGGCCCGGCGCAGGAGACGGCGCGTCGTCTCCGGGTTCGACGAGATCGCGACCATGGCCTTGGTGCCGACCGGCTCGCCGATGACGAGCTTGTCCGTTCCGCGCCGCTCGGCTTCCAGCCGGTCGGCGATCTGGCGCATGGCGAGCTCGCGCAACGACGCCAGGTTCTGTTCGGTGAAGAAGTTCTCGAGCGCCGGCTGGATCCGCTCGGGCGGATAGATCTTGCCGGCCTTGAGCCGGTCGCGGAGCTCCTCCGAGGGCAGATCCACGTTGACGACCGCATCGGCCTGGCGAAGGATCCGGTCGGGGACCCGCTCCTGGACGTCGACGCCGGTGACGCGCGAGACGATGTCCTGGACCGACTCGAAGTGCTGGATGTTGACCGCGGTCATCACCGAGATCCCGGCGTCGAGCAGGTCCTCGACGTCTTCGTAACGCTTGGGGTTCTCGGTGCCCGAAACGTTCGTGTGGGCGAGCTCGTCGACGATCACGACCTCGGGCCTGCGCATGAGGATGCCCGGCAGGTCCATCTCCTCGATCGTCTTTCCCTTGTAGGCGACGGCGCGCCGGGGGATGACTTCCAACCCGGTGATGCGCTCGGCCGTCTCGGCGCGTCCGTGGGGCTCGACGAAACCCGCCACGACGTCGACGCCCTGCTTCTTCAGGGCATGGGCGTCCTCGAGCATCTGGAAGGTCTTTCCGACGCCGGCCGCGTGCCCGATGTAGATCTTCAGCTTCCCGCGCCGGGACTTCTCGATCAGCTTCAGGAAGATGTCGGCGGTCCGCCGCGGATCTACCTCGGGCATCGGCGCATTCTAAGGATGGGCCGGGAGCGAGCGGTCGAGGTCGAGGTTCGTCAGCAGGACATTGACGCGGGGCTCGCCGAGGAACCCGAGCGTGCGCCCCTCGATGTGGCGGCGGATGACTTCGGCGACGCGGTCCTCGGAAACGCCTCGAGCCTTCGCGATGCGCGCCGCCTGCCACAGGGCGGCATCCGGGGACAGATGCGGATCCAGGCCGGAGGCGGACGTCGTCACGAGATCGGCCGGCACGGGTCTCGGGTCGCCGGGCCGGTCGGCGCGGGCGGCAGCGACAGCGACCGAGATCTGCTTCGCGAGGCCGGCGTCCGTCGGGCCCTTGTTGGTTCCCTGCGAGGCGGTTCCGTCGTAACCGTCCTTGCCCGCGGCGGAGGGCCGTGGGTGAAGATACCCGGGCCGAGTGAAGTTCTGGCCGATGAGCTCCGAGCCGACCACGCGGCCGTTGGCCGAAACGAAGGAGCCTTCGGCCCGGTCGCGCCAGAGGAATCGGCCGCACCCCCAGACCGCCGCGGGGTAGGCACCTCCGAGAAGCACGGTCAGGGCGACGACATAGAGCGTGGAGCGAAGTACGAGTTTCATGTTCGTCCTCAGGCCAGGTGCAGGGCCAGCACGATCCAGTCGATGAGCTTGATGCCGATGAACGGCACGATGATGCCGCCGATGCCATAGATCCAGAGGTTCCTTGCAAGGATTCGCGCCGCGCCGAGCGGCCGGTAGCGCACGCCGCGCAGCGCCAGCGGGATCAGCGCGATGATGATGAGGGCGTTGAAGATGACGGCGGACAGGATCGCCGACTTCGGATTCCCCAGGTGCATGACGTTCAAGGCGTTCAAGGCGGGATAGGTCGCGGCGAACATCGCCGGCAGAATCGCGAAGTACTTCGCCACGTCGTTGGCGATCGAGAACGTTGTCAGCGCTCCACGCGTCATCAGGAGCTGCTTGCCGATCTCGACGACCTCGATCAGCTTCGTCGGGTTCGAGTCGAGATCCACCATGTTGCCCGCTTCGCGCGCGGCCTGCGTCCCCGTGTTCATCGCGACGCCCACGTCCGCCTGGGCCAGCGCCGGGGCGTCGTTGGTCCCGTCTCCCGTCATGGCCACGAGGTTGCCGCCTTCCTGCTCCTTTCGGATCAGGGCGAGCTTCTGCTCGGGCGTGGCCTGCGCCAGGAAATCGTCCACGCCGGCTTCTCGGGCGATCGCGGCCGCCGTGAGCGGGTTGTCGCCCGTGATCATGATCGTCCGGATGCCCATCGCGCGGAGCCGGTCGAAGCGGTCGCGCATGCCGGCCTTGACCACGTCACGCAGGGCGACGACGCCCAGGATCTTCGCGTCGTCGGAGACCAGGAGCGGCGTCGCGCCCTCTCCGGCGATCCGGTTGACGAGATCGTTGACGGCCGGGTCGATGCGGCCTCCCTGAGAGCGGACCCAATCGATGATCGCGTCGCCGGCGCCTTTGCGGATCCGCCGGCCGTTCAAGTCCACGCCCGACATCCGAGTCGTGGCCGAGAAGGGGATGAAATGCATGCCCTCAACGTGCCGTCCCCGCAGGCCGAACCTCTCCTTCGCGAGGACGACGATCGAGCGCCCCTCCGGGGTCTCGTCGGCCAGCGAGGAAAGCTGCGCGGTCTCGGCCAGGTATGACGCAGGAACGACTCCCGGAGCGAGGAAGAAGTCGGTGGCCTGGCGGTTGCCCAGCGTAATGGTGCCGGTCTTGTCGAGCAGCAGCACGTTGACGTCTCCGGCGGCCTCGACGGCGCGGCCAGACATGGCCAGCACGTTGTGCTGGAGCACGCGATCCATGCCCGCGATGCCAATCGCCGAGAGCAGACCGCCGATGGTGGTCGGAATCAGGCAGACCAGGAGCGCGATCAGGACCGGTGTCGTAGCTTCTCCCTTCGCGTAGAGCGCGAACGGGCGCAGCGTCACGGTCGCGATCAGGAAGACGATCGTGAGGCCCGCGAGCAGGATCGAGAGGGCGATTTCGTTCGGAGTCTTCTGCCGAGTCGCGCCCTCGACCAGCGCGATCATGCGATCGAGGAATGTCTCACCCGGATTCGACGTGATCTCGACGACGATCCGGTCCGAGAGCACGCGCGTGCCTCCCGTGACGGCCGAGCGGTCGCCTCCTGATTCCCGGATCACGGGCGCCGATTCGCCAGTGATCGCCGACTCGTCCACGGAGGCGATGCCTTCGACCACGGTGCCGTCGCCGGGAATGACCTGGCCGGCCTCCACGACCACGCGGTCGCCCTTGCGCAGGCTCGTGGCAGGCACCTGTTCCTCGCCCTTTTTCGTCAGGCGCCGGGCCATCGTTTCCTGCCGACCGCGGCGCAGCGCGGCGGCCTGGGCTTTGCCGCGCCCCTCGGCCATCGCTTCGGCGAAGTTGGCGAAGAGCAGCGTGAACCAGAGCCAGAGCGCAATCTGGAGATTGAAGAGCACGTCTATTCCCCGTGCGACGTCGCGCACGAGCAGGACCGTCACGAGCACTGCCCCGACGAGCACGACGAACATGACCGGGTTCTGAGCCTGGAGTCGGGGATCGAGCTTGCGGAACGAGTCGCCGATGGCCGGCCCGACGATGGCCCGATCGAAAAGCTTTCGGCGTGCAGACTTCGCCACGGTCATCCTCCTCAGAAGAGCGTCCCGGCTTTCATCAGGAGCTGCTCGACGATGGGCCCCAGCGAAAAGGCGGGGAAGAAAGTCAGGGCGCCGACGATCACGACGACGCCGATGAGCAGGAAGGTGAAGAGGACGCCCGTGACCGGGAACGTGCCGGCCGACTCGGGAACCTTCTTCTTTGCCGCCAGCGAGCCCGCGATTCCGAGGATCGGAATCAGCATGAAGAAGCGGCCGAAGAACATGTCCAGCCCCAGAGTGGTGTTGTAGAAGAGAGTGTTCGCGTTCAATCCCGCGAAGGCCGAGCCGTTGTTGCCGGCGCCCGACTCGAAGGCGTAGAGGATCTCGGAGAAGCCATGCGGCCCGCTGTTGTTGAGCGATGAGAGCCCGGCGGGCAGGACCGATGCGGCAGCCGTGAAACCCAGGATGCAGAGCGTCAGGATCAGGACCGAGAGCATCGCGAGCTTGACCTCGTGCGACTCGATCTTCTTTCCGAGGTATTCCGGAGTGCGGCCGACCATCAGACCGGCGATGAAGACCGTCAGGACGATGAACACGAACATGCCGTAGAGGCCGGCTCCGACGCCGCCGACGATGACCTCGCCCGAGGCGATGTTGGCGAGGGGCACCAGGCCGCCGATCGGCGTGAAGGAGTCGTGCCAGGAGTTGATCGCACCGCACGAGGCGTCGGTCGTGATCGTGGCAAAGAGGGCCGAATCGCCGATCCCGAACCGGACTTCCTTGCCCTCCATGTTGCCACCGGTGCCTCCGGCCGTCGGGTCGGCGGCGACTCCCGCGGCTTGGTGAATCGGATTGCCCTTCTGCTCGGCGGTCGTCGCGATGACCGCTCCGGCCAGGAACAGGATCGCCATGGCCGCGAAGACAGCCCAGCCATGGCGTTTCGATCCCGTCATCCGCCCGAGGGTATTAGTCAGGCCCGCCCCGACGGCGAAGATCAGGATGATCTCGAGGAAGTTCGTTCCCGGCGTCGGGTTCTCGTACGGGTGGGCCGAATTGGCGTTGAAGAATCCGCCTCCATTGGTGCCGAGCTCCTTGATCGCCTCCTGGGACGCCACCGGCCCCTGCGCGATCTTTTGCTCCGTTCCCTCGACCGTCTTGACCGTCACGTCCGCCTGGAAGTTCTGGACGACGCCTCGCGAGACGAGGAAGAGCGCGCCGAGAAACGAGATGGGTAACAGGACCCAGAGGATCGCGCGGGTGCAGTCGAACCAGAAGTTGCCTATCCCCTTGGCCTTTTCGCGGGCGACGCCGCGAATCACGGCGATCGCGATCGCGATACCCGTGGCGGCCGAGAGGAAGTTGTGGAGGGCCAGTCCCGCCATCTGGGTCAAGTGGGACATCGTGGACTCGCCCGAGTAGCCCTGCCAGTTCGTGTTCGTCGTGAAGGAAACGGCGGTGTTCCACGAGGAATCGGGTGACACCGGTCCGAACCCGTTGGGGTTGAACGGCAGCCACTTCTGCAGCCGCTGGAAGCCGTAGAGGATGAAGAGCGACGCGGCATTGACGACCAGCATCACGACCGTCCATTCCACCCAGCTCTGATCCTTCTGGGAGTCCACGCCGCAGATCCGATAGATGCTGCGTTCGAGAGGGCGGAGCAGCCCGTCGAGAAACGTCCGCTGCCCCGAGAAGACTCTCTTCATGTATCCGCCGATCAAAGGGGTGAGGGCGACAATGATGCCGAGGTAGACGAGAATCTTGACCGCGTTGATCTGCGTCAAGGCGCTACACCTTCTCAGCCTTCAGCATCGCGTGAAGCAGATACCAGAGAAGGCTGAGGGTCACGAGGAGTCCCAGAACGTCTTCCCATCCCATGGTCGCTCCTCAAATGCGGTCGCAGCGCCGGGTGTAGAGCACCGCCGCCCAGAAGAGCAGCACCGTCGCAGCGAGAAACGGGATGTCCATCATTCGGAGGTCTCCGTCGTCATCACAGCTTCACGAGAAGGCCGAGCGTGAACCGATTCTCGGTCGGGACGAGGTCGGGCGTGAATCCCGACACGAAAGAACCCGGGGGTCCCTGGTTCCCGCCTTCCGGCGTGATGCCGCCGGGGCCAGTGAAGTAGGGGACGTTCGCGTGCCGGTGGTTGAATTCGGCTCGGAACGTCGTGTACTGGGTGGGCATGTAGTCGAACGTGATGGACGCGTCCCATGCCTTGAACGTGTCGCCCGGGCTGGCGGTGAAGTACGGCGTTCCCGAGAAGGACGTCGCGCCGTTGACCGGCGGCAGGATGACGAGATAGCGCCCGGGGTTGAGGATCTCGCCGCCCCCGAGCGTAAGCCCGAACTGGTCGTTGGCGAACCAGAAGCGGTTGTAAACCATGAAGCCCAAGAAGTACTGCGCCGGATCCTTGCCGGCGCCGCCGCTGCAGGTGACCCCGCCTCCGTACTCGCATCCCGCATCGAGCGTGACCGAGAACGCGGCCCTGTCCCAGAACGCGCCCGGCCGGTCGTAGTACTTCACCTGGATGCTGTTGTCGGAGTGTATGCGTTTGCGATCCGGGTTCCCGAGCGTGTCCGTTCCCCAGTAATTGTTCGAGACCAACGAGATGTTGCCGCTGGGACGCCAGAGAACCTGGCCGCCGACGCCCGGCGCCTTGTTGAACTTGCCGTAGGCCTGCCATCCGTTGATGATCCACGGCTCGATCTTCAGCTTGTCACTGGTGTAGACCTGCACCCGGACTCCCTCGAAGTACCAGGGCGTGTTGGAGGAAACGAACGAGGGCTGATAGGCCCAGTTGTCGAACTGGTAGAAGCTGAACAGTCCGATGTAGGAGAGAAAGAGCCCCGCGTCGACGTTGACGCCGTACAGCGTATCGAAGTGATAACCGCCGTAGGCCTCGCCGATGTAGCGGAACGCGTCGGCGAGGTTGTACTGGCCCCTCCCCGGACTCGCGTCATTGCGGGGCTGGGTCTCGGCGTACATGCCGTACTGGGTCAGAAGACGCGCGCGCATATTGTTCCAGTGGAAGTCTCCCCCGATGCCGAACTCGGTGAGCTGGATTTCGTTGTGCCGGAAGACTTCGGTCGATCCCGCGATGGTGTCGTCCTGGGGATGGTTGAGGGAATAGCTGTAGGCCGTATCGGCGCGGACCTCACCGCTGAAGACCTTTCCGGCGAGCGGAAAGTCCGTTTGCCGGCTATTCCCCGTCAGCCAGGTGAAATCGGCGAACGCGAAGGGCTCCGGTTTCTCCGGTTTCTTGGGCTCATCATTGGAGACCATCAGGGGCGTCGACGGCGTCTCGGTGATGGGCTTCGAAGGCGGGGGAGTCGGGACGAGCTGTACCGCGGCCACGGCCGGCGAGCTCGTTGAGGCCACGGCGGCCGGAGCTTTCCCGGCCTCCAGATCCGACAGCCGCTTCTCGAGCTTTTCGATCCGGTCGAGCAGCATGAGCTCGCGCGGGGTGGGCGGCGACATCGCCTCCGCCGCGACGGCCGGAGAGGTCGCTGCGGCGGCGGGCGTATTGGAGGCTTCGGCGCCGGAATCCGGATTCGCGGGAGACGATTCGCCGGCGAACAGCGTTGGTGCGGTCAACCAGAGGACGGCGGAGAGCCGTCGAAAGACATTTCGATTCTTCACGAGATCCTCCCTTACAAAACCCGCCGCCCGATCCCGTTCAGGGATGCTTCGAAATGACCCGCCGTTGGCGAAAGTCGAAAACGGACGCGTATCCGCCGGCCTTTCCGTCGTGCGGCGGCGGTACATATCGGCCGCGGCGCTGCGCGTCGTCGAACACGATCCGGTCCGCGCAGCAGAGTCCCAGCGCCCGGGCTCCACAGAACACGAACACGACGACCCCCGCCACTACGAACGCCGGCATGTCCGCGGCCGGCGTAAGGGCACTCGCCGCGGGCAACGCGATCAGGGCGACCACGCCGGCGATCCCGAAGGCGACCGCTTTGCGATTGCTTCGACTCATGGACGAAGCCTGACTCGCCGGATCGGAAGAAACCCGGAGGAATCCCGAAAGAAATGCGAAAGATCGCCGCACGTCATCCCTAGCGGACCGAGGGATCCCGTGCGTTCTGCGAGTGTTGCGGATCGAGTTCGGGATCCCTCGGGCTCACGCCCTCGGGATGACACGCCCTATATCTCGGGCGAGAAGCGGTAGCCGACCCAGGGTTCCGTGCGGAACCAGCGAGGTCGATTCGGGTCGTCTTCGAGCTTGCGCCGCAGGCTTCCCATGTGGACGCGAAGCGTGTCGTTGGTGACGCCGGAGGACGTGCCCCAGACGGCGGTCATGAGTTGGCGGTGCGTCCAGACCGCGCCCGGCTTGCGGAGAAGTGTAGAGAGGAGGGCGAATTCGATCGGCGTCAAGTGGACGAGACGTCCCGCCTTGCGCACCTCCCGCGCCTCGAGATCGACCTCGATGTCGCCCCAGCGGGTCACGTCGGGTGAGCGCGGGGACTCGGAGCGCCGCAGCAGCGCGCGGGTCCTGGCGACCAGCTCGCCGACTCCGAAGGGCTTCGTCACGTAGTCATCCGCTCCGGCATCCAGGAGGCGAATCTTTTCGCGCTCCTCGCCGCGAACGGTCAGGACGAGCACGGGCGCGGGTGAGCTCTTCCGCAGCTCTCGAACCAGCTCGAGGCCGTCCAGGCGCGGCATCGCGAGATCGGTCACGACGAGGTCAAAGGCGCGCTCGCCGAAGAGCTCGAGCGCCTCCTGGCCGTCGACCGCGGTCGCAACCTCGTGGCCCTCTCGATCGAGCGCGTCGCGGACGACCTTGCGGATCCCCGCTTCGTCGTCGACCACCAGGACGCGGCTCACGCGGCGGCCTTGGGCAGGAGGATCTCGAAACGCGTTCCGCTCGGCTCTCCCGAAGAGACGCGGACCTTTCCGCCGTTCATCTCGACCAGCCTGCGGGCGATGAAGAGCCCGAGCCCGGATCCAGGCGGCGCACCCGAATCGGACAGACGCACGAAGCGATCGAAGACGCGTTCCTGCTCTCCGGCGGGGATGCCGGGGCCTCGGTCCGCGATCTCGAAGCGCGCCTGTCCGGAGTCCTCCGTCACCGTGATGCGCACCTCTGTGCCGGGAGGCGAATAGAGGGCAGCGTTTTCCAGTCCCTGGCCCAGAGCCTCGGTGAGCTGCGCGGGATCGACGTCCAAGGAAATGTCCCCCTGCGGCACGTCCACGAAGAGCGAATGCGACGCCAGCGAGCTGCCGAAACGCGCCACCGCAGCCTCTACGATCTCACCGGCGCTGACCCGTTCCCGCCTCGGTTCGGCAACGCCCGCGTCGAGCCGGACCACCTTCATCAGTTCGTCGATATGGCGGGTCAGCGCCGCGATGGCGTCGAGAGCGGGCCGCGCGGCGTCGCTTCCGGCGCGCGAAGCCCAGTTCTCGATCGCGCCACGCGCCGTCGCCACCGGAGTGCTGAGGTCGTGGGCCAGCGCGGCCAGGAGAGTAGTCTTGACGTCGTCGCTGGTCCGAGTCCGCTCCACTTCGCGCGCCATCGCGAGGAAACGCTCTCGTTCGAGCGCCAGACCGAGCAGGGCGGCGCAGGCCTCGGCGAGGCGCTCGCTCGACTTCATTCCCCGCGCCGCGAGGGCGCCGGCGCGGTGGACGCCCACCGCGATCGGGAGATAGATGTCGGTCCCGCCGAGGGCCGAAGGGAGCGCCGCCGAGTTGCCCTGGCGCCACGCGATCTCGGCGAGCTCGGCGCGCGCCTCCGCGCCCGGTGTGGATGCGGCGACGCCGAGTTGCCCGTCGGCGCCCGGAACGAAGATCGTCACCTGGTCGGCAAGAAGCGCCTGCCGCAGCCGGTCCGCGGCCACGCCCATCAGGGCTTCTCGATTCGTGTCGGTGAGAAAGCCCTGCGAGAGCTGCGTCAGGGCCATGAGATCCCGCCGTTCGGCCTCCAGGAGGCCCAGCCGGCGGCGGGCCAGCGCCGACAAGCGTCCGATCAGGAGTGCCGACACGAGGAAAACGAAGAGCGCCGTGACGTTGCGGGGATCGGCGATCGTGAACGTGTGGATCGGCGGAAGAAAGAAAAAGTTGAAACAAAGCGTGGCCAGGATCGCCGCGACGACGCCGGGTCCGCTCTGCCAGACCGAAGCGCAGACGAAGACCGACAGGAGCAGGAGCAGGGCGACCGACGCCTCCGTCAGCTTCGGGAACAAGGACAGGATCGCCGTCGTCGCCGCGACGACCAGGGCCGAAGCCAGGTACCCGGCCCAGCGCTTCATCGAAGAACGGATTCTATCGGCGTCATTGGATCAGCATCGCGTCGCCGAAGGAGTAGAACAGGTAGCCCTCCCGCACGGCTTCGGCGTAGGCGGCGAGCGCGCGCTCGCGGCCGGCGAAGGCGGAAACGAGCATCAGCAGGGTCGAGCGGGGCAGGTGGAAGTTCGTCAGCAGGGCATCGATCGCTCGGAACTCGAAGCCCGGCGTGATGAAGAGGTCGGTCGAGAAGCGCAGGTCGTGATCCCCGGAGGCGAGCCCCTCCGGCCGCCGGGCGGCGGCTTCGAGCGACCGCGCCACGGTCGTGCCGACCGCTACGACGCGGTGCCTCTCGGCCCTCGCGCGCGCGATCGCCGCCAGCGTCTTCGCCGGGATCGTCACTTTCTCGGCGGCGAGGGCATGCGCGTCGGTGTCTTCGACGACGACGGGCTTGAAAGTGCCGGCGCCGACGGCGAGTGTGAGGTCGGCGACCTCGATTCCGCGTTCGCGAAGCCGGTCGAAGATCTCCCGGGTGAAGTGGAGCCCGGCAGTCGGCGCCGCGACCGCCAGCGGCTCGCGCGCGAAGACGGTCTGGTACGCCTCGCGATCCGCGGCGCGATCCGGCGCCCCGGCCTCGCGGCGAATGTAAGGCGGAAGGGGCGTGCGGCCGATTCGCGAGAGCAGCGCATCGTCGAGCGGACGGTCGAACGCCACGTGTCGCACGCCGTCGTCGTCCACGGCCTCGACGCGCGCGGCCAGGCCTTCTTCGAAGCGGATCGTCCGCCCCGGCTTGGCCCGGCGGCCGGGTTTCGCGAGCGCTCGCCAGCGCGTGCCGGCGGAATCCTCGTGAGAGAGCAGGAAGATCTCGACGAGACGATCCTCGGCATCCCTTCCGTAGAGACGCGCGGGACGCACGCGGACGTCGTTGCGGACGAGCAGATCGTCGGCGCGAAGGAGCTCGGGGAGATCGACGAAGCGCCGATGGTCAATCGCGCCCGTCCTGCGCTCGAGAACGAGCAACCGGCTCTCGCCGCGCGGACGCGCCTCCTGCGCGATCCGATCCGGCGGGAGGTCGTAGTCGAAGAGATCCACGCGCACGCGGCGTAGGGTATCCGCGGGAAGGCTGCGTTACCGGAGGTAACGGGCAGCGCGACGGGGATCGACGACTGACCCGTGACCGGGGTTCGCTAAGTGGCTCTCCGGCCGCGTCTTCGCGGGCCCTTAGAACACGTGGCACGGCAGTTGGAGCAAGGCATACCGGAAACGGAGGGACATTCATGACGGATCGCGCGTTTTGCTCGCTCTCCGCTGTGCTGGCCTGCGTGTTGGTGCTGACGGCGGTCGTTCTGCTCTTCTGGCCCTCGCTGCACGCCTGAAATAGCCTGCGGCCGTGGGGGAGGACTATCCCGACGGCCGCGGGCGGGTCCGCATCGAGGCGGCGGGGATCCCCATCGAAGGCGTCTCGATCGCGGGCCACGAATCCTTCTACAAGCTCCCGACGTTTCGGACGCTGCTCGAATTCGGGCGCGCTCCGGAGGATGTTGTCGGCTACCCGACGGTCGCCGTCACGCACGGTCATCTCGATCACATCGCCGGCCTCGCGCATTACGCGTCGCGGAGGCGGCTCCAGGGCCTTCCGCCGGCGCGGATCCTGGTTCCGAGCGAGGCCATGAGCGCGGTCGCGCGCTGGGTCGACGCGTGCGAAGAGCTGGAGAAGATTCGCTACTCCATCGAGGTTGTGCCGGCCTCGCCCGGCGACCGGATCACGCTCCGGAACGATCTGGAGCTGACGGTCCTGCCGGGACGCCACCGCGTGCCTGCGGTCGGCTACCTTTTCTCGGAGGTCAAGCACAAGCTTCTTCAAGAGCATGAAGGGAAGCCGGGCCACGAGATTGCGGAGCTGAAAGCGAAGGGAGTCGCCGTCACGCGTCGCGAGGAAGTACCGCTCCTGGCCTACACCGGCGACTGCGGAGAGGCGATCTTCGATGCCGCGCCCGAGATCCTGCGCGCGAAGGTGCTGTTGATCGAGTGCTCGTTCCTTTTCCCCGAGGACGTCTCTCGGGCGCGCGAGTACGCGCACATCCACCTCGACGACATCCTTGAGCGCGCGGATCGCTTCGAGAACGAGGCTCTCGTCCTGACGCACTTCTCCCAGCGCTACCGCGCCGAGGAGATCCGGCAGGCTCTCGCGGTTATTCCCGGGCCGCTGGCCTCGCGCGTCGTCCCCTTCCTGCCCCCGTTATGATGGGGGCGCGCTTGTGGGGTAGTTGAGCTGGTACAACGTCCGGCTGTTAACCGGAAGGTCGGTGGTTCGAGTCCACCCCCCACAGCCAGGCTCAGACTCCTAGCGGCCCGCTTCGCGGGCCAACCGAAGGGGGAGGGGAAGTCTCTCAGCGACGCTCTCCCAAGGATTCGACAGCACGCCCTATTCCGCTTGCTGCGCTCCGGCTCCCGCGGCGCGAGGCTCCTCCGCTGCGATCGCGGAGACTCCTCGCGCCGCGAAGGATTGATAACCCTTGAGTCCAGGTTATCTCCGGCCTGGCCTCACAACGTCGGTCGAGGACTTGCGCTCGTTCACGGCCCAGAGGCCGAGGTGGCTGCGCCAGGCGGCCGCGGAGGCCGGCGTGAGAACGAATTCCAGGTCGCTTCCGTCGGAGGAAGACAGACGAAGGACCTCGAGGCGAAGCAGGCGGCGCCCGCTGGCGAGACGGTCGCCGGTCACGATCTTCTGGAGGCGGTGGGTCGCGAGCGTGTGGGTGTCTCCGAAGATGCTCTCGAAAACGATTGCGCCTGCGCCGAGTCCCACAACCCCCGGCAGGCGGCGGTGTGGTCCGACGCAGAGCTCCGCCCTGGTCAGCAGGTCGAATGACCGCGACGCGTCGGCGAGAAGACGGCTCGCGAGACGGTCCTGCGCGCGTCGCAGCAGCACGCGCGGCAGGACCACCACGAGCAGGATCACGCCCGCGAGAATCGCGAGCGCGTATCCGAGCTCCGGCACCCGTCTATGGTACGAAGAACGTCTTCGTCAGGAAAACGGCCATCTGCCCCCGGGTGTTCGGGTTGGTCGGGCAGTAGAGAGGCGGCGGACCCACCGCGCAGCCGCCCGTGATGTTGCGGTTGGAGAGCTCTTCGATCCAATCGGAGAACCCGACGCCCGGAGTGCACGGCACGTCGTCGAAGATGCCGATGCAGTCCGGCGGATTGTACGCCGAACCGTCGTGGGTCTTGAGCAGGAAGACCGCCATCTGCTGCCGAGTGACCGCGTCGTTCGGGCAGTAGTTGCCTCCGGCGCAGCCTCCCGTGATGCCTTCGGCAGAGAGCCGCTCGATCCAGTCGGTGAATTGTCCGGGGCAGGGCACATCCGGGAAAATTCCCGGCGGTATACAGGCGGGCGGCGTGTATGCCGACCCGTGCTCCGCCTTCAGCAGGAACACCGCCATCTGCGCCCGCGAGACCGGCGTGTCGCGGCAGTAGTTGCCTCCGGAGCACCCCGCGGTGACGCCGTTGCGGAAAATCGTCTCGACGTACTGGTGGAAGGGGTCCGATTGCGGGACGTCCAGGAAATCCGCCATCCATCCGGCCGTCAGCGTCCCGCTCTGCGTGTCGGGATTCGTCACGACGACGTCATTGAGCGTACCCGGAGTGAGAACCGGAGTCGTGGCGGTCATCGAAGTCGGGTCGGTGACGTTTTCGCCGCTCGCGTTCGCGCCGCCGACGGTCACGATCGCGCCGGCGACGAAGTTGGTCCCGGTGATCGTGAACGGGTTGGTCGTGGCGGCGGCCCCCGACGTCGGGTTGACGCTCGTCACGGTGGGCGCCGGCCCGAGGTCGGTGACGATCACGGTTCCCTGCATCGCGGTCCCGTGGACCGAGCAGTAGTAGTGAAAAGTGCCGGCCGAGGAAAAGTCCCGGGAGTACGTGAAGGGCGTCGAGTGCCCACCCGAGTCCCACAGGCCGTCCGGAGTGCAGGAGGTCGTGCAGGTCCCGGAAGTCGTGGAATGAAATCCCGCGGACCAGACCCAGTCGATCGTGTCCCCGGTGTTGATGTTCGAGGTGCTGGTTCCGCTGACCTCGTCCACGAACTTGAGCCCACCCTGTCCGACGTGGACGGTCCGGTTCGTGGCGGAGGCGCCCCGAGAGGCGCCGAAGAGACAGATCAGCACGGACACGGCGAAGCAAGAGACTCTACAAGCCGAGGCGGCGCTTCGGATTCGCAAGGGTCGGCCCTCCTGTTCTTCCCGGACGATTCGTTCCCGGGATTCTAGCCCTCGCTTCGGCCGCGCGAACCCGGGGCGCGAAGATTTAGGAAAACCTTCATCTCGAACCGGGCCCGGACGGTGCCGGCGCCGACTCAGTAGAGCTGGAGGCCGAACGTCTTCGTGAGGAACACCGCCATCTGTCCGCGGTTGTTCGGATTGGTCGGACAGTAGTTGAGCGGGATCTGGGAACAGCCACCGGTGATCTGACGGTTGTAGAGCTCTTCGATCCAGTCCGAGAAGCCGGTGCCGGGTGTGCAAGGGACGTCGTCGAAGATGCCTGCGCAGTCGGGCGGATCGTAGGAGGACCCTTCGAACGCCTTCAGAAGAAAAACCGCCATCTGCTGGCGGGTCACGGTGTTGCCCGGGCAGTATTGAGGAGGACTGGCCTGGCAGCCGCCGGTGATCCCCAGGCCCGAGAGCTCCTCGATCCAGGGATCGAACGGTCCTCCCGTGCACGGAACATCTACGAACACGCTGCCCGTACACGGCGGCGGGACGTGCGCCGATCCGTATTTCGACTTCAGAAGGAAGACGGCCATCTGGGCGCGGGTCACGGGATCGCCCGGGCAGTAGTTGCCGCCGGTGCAGCCTCCGGTGACGCCGTTGTGGAAGAGCGTTTCGATGAAACGGTAGAACTGATTGTCGGTCGGAGCGTCGGGGAAGCTCTCGCCGACGTGAAGGGTCCACGTCCTGGGGACGCCGATGTCGAGGAGCTCCAGGAAGTGCGCGTCCCAGTGCGGGGCCGGGCGCGGGGACGGGGCCGAGACAGTGACGCTGTAACAGTCGACACAG
>Ga0075425_100001181_pt1 | contig 25369 bp, 24 predicted proteins | sample SoiMethybrSBSTD4_FD_75300 | JGI IMG/M metagenome (GOLD analysis project Ga0075425, IMG submission 75300) | Bulk soil microbial communities from a Populus tree surrounding site in Tennessee, USA - Soil MetaG P. TD hybrid SBSTD4 | ecosystem: Environmental > Terrestrial > Soil > Tree plantation...
GGGAGGAGAGATTCCAGAGTCCATTCTGCATGCTCGGGCAGAAATTGATACTAGCACGCGTGATTCAGCCGGTCAAAAAGTGGGTAAGCGGTTGCGAATCCGCGACGGGGAGCAGATAATCCGGCGCAATGCCTTCAAGGTCCGGCGCTAGAGGAAACGACTCGCTCGAGCGAACGTTCGCCCCGGTGCTCGTTCTGCTGGGCCTGGCGATCGTGATCAACTACGTGGATCGCGGGAATCTTTCCATCGCCGCGCCGGTCATCAAGAATGAACTGCAACTGTCCGCGACGCAGCTGGGAATCCTGTTTTCGGCATTCTTTTACTCATATACCGCCTTGCAATTTGTGATTGGCGGGGTCGTGGATCGCTTGGGCGCGAACCGCGTGCTGAGCGCGGGACTGTTGATCTGGTCATTGGCGACGGTCGCGATGGGATTTGCCGGAGGGTTCGCAGCGATGTTGCTATTGAGGTTGCTCCTGGGCGTCGGTGAATCGGTAGCGTTTCCCTGCACCTCGAAGGTGATTGCGGAGAATGTACCGCCAGAGAATCGGGGACTAGCGAACGGCGTGATAACCGCCGGATTAAAGCTCGGCCCTGCCATTGGCGCCTTCGGCGCCGGAATGCTGATTGCGAAATATGGTTGGCGACCGGTGTTTTGGGGAATGGGGATTCTCAGCTTGCTGTGGCTTCCGGCGTGGCGGAAGTGGAGGCCGCGTTCGGAAGAGGTGCGGAACGCAGATTCCTCGACCATCGCTTATGTGCAGATTTTCCGGCAGCGCTCCTTTTGGGGATGCGCCACGGGACATTTTTCCTTCAACTATCTTTCGTATTTCTTTCTGACGTGGCTGCCGTTTTATCTTTCGCATGAACGGCATCTTTCGCAACACCAGCTGGCACGTACGGCCGGGGCTTACTATCTGATTGATTCGGCCTCCGCGTTGCTCACGGGTTGGCTGTGTGACCGCTGGATTCAGCGCGGGGCACCAGCGTCTTTCGTGCGCAAGGCGGCGTCGGTAGGTGGATCTCTGATCGCGGCCGTGGCGATGATCGCCTGTGCATTTGCGGCTGCGGATTCGTATTATCCCTGGCTGCTGCTTGCGGGGGTAGGCTCAGGCGCCGCAGGGTGCGGCGTTTTTCTGTTTTCGCAGACCCTCGCCGGACCGCGAGCCGTTGGGCAATGGTCCGCTTTGCAGAACGGGTTTGGTAATTTTGCGGGACTTACCGGACCAGCTCTAACCGGATTCCTGGTGGACCGAAGCGGGCATTTTTTTTCGGCATTCGCTTTGGCTGCCGCCGTCGCGGTAGCCGGTGCGCTGGTTTGGGCTTTTGGAGTGCGATTTGCCCCTGTAAATTGGCGGGAGGATGAGGCGGATGCGACCGGCGAATGACGAAAATGTTACTCACGATGGCGCAGGGCATCTTGCCGGTACGCTTTGCGCTCAGGTAAAGTTTGTTGTGGAGGCCGAAATGCCTTACGGTCCAGTGCTGTGTTCGCAGTGTGACAAGCCGGAATACCAGTGCACTTGCGAGAAATACTGCGGCATCTGCAAGGGCCTGGACAATGTGCGCCTGTGCATGGACGGTCTGTATTATTGCCCGGATTGCAGGGAAGCCTGCGACGTAGCGCTCGCGGAGTCCCGTGACCACTGAACCCAAACGAATTGAATTACGCATAGATTCCGACCCGAGATTGGCGGCAGCGGCGGGCGGGGCAGTACGGTTCTTGGCGGAAGCGGCAGGGATGCCCGAGGAAGTTTGCAAGGAGTTCCAGGAAGCCACGGTACGTGCCTGCATAAAGGCATTCGACTCCCATCCGACGGGTTCTCATACTGTGGAATTATTGGTTTTTGGCGACCGGCTCGAAGTTGGCGTGGATACCAACTCCGGATCCGCCGCAATTCGTCTTAGCCGTTCCGTTGTTCCCCTGCGCTGACGAGAAACTGGCCACAGAATAAAACAGGCAGGCGTTACGCCTGCGCGCAGGTGCTCTAAATTGTGAAGCTACATCTTGAGCGCGAAAGTATTTTTCTTAATTAAAGAGGTCATCTGGTCGTCGGTGAGTGAAAGGCGAAGGACGACACGGTCTCCCGATGGATTCACCTGAGCCTGACTGAGAAGATCGGCGAGATCCTGGTTCTGGGTTTGCCCTTGCTGCTTAGCCTGATATTGCTGATAGACGAGCGCCAGCTGCATTAACTGTGCGAGCGTGTTGGCGTCGTCCGTACTTCCGCATACCGCTTGGAACTTTCCGTCTACTCCGCCGCTGGCCTGAATGTTGAGAATCAAATTTTGCATGCGTGTCACAAGCTTCACGGCCTCGGGGAACTGCTGAATTTGAGGAGCCAGCTGGCGCATGGCCAGGCGAGTATAGGCCGGATTCAATACGGCCCAGACAACTCCGCTCCCGTTCGCTTCGTTGATCAGCGAATACATCTTGTCGTTGCGCAGCATGCCTTCCGCGCCGCCGTAGCGGATGTCCAGCATTTTCTCAAGAACGTTGCGGTGCCCGAAGGCGGCGGTGTTGGAATCGAGAAACAGGAAGAAAAGATCGTTCGCGCCGGATCCGCTGCCAAATGCGTACATGGTGAAACCGTGCGAACTGAACGTGGGAAGTTTTTGTGCTTTGAAGAAGGCTTCGGTGGAATTGGGATTGTAGGTGCCCATGGCGATGCCGGCGACTTCTTCGCCGGTGGGCACCGCGTCGGAACCCACTCCTGAAGTTTTTTCGTTCACTCCTTCGGCCACTAAACCCCACACGAGTTCTTCAACTTGCGTGTTCGGGTCTACTCCGGCGGAGGCCAGGAATTTTTCAAATTGGCGGAACCTCTCCGGCAAGAGTTGTTGCTGCAACTGAGGGAACCATTTTTGCGAACGCGCTTGTTTGAGGTTGGCGTAGGCGAATTCGCCGACGTTCTTGGGGAATAGTGCGATGGTATCGGGTCCAACGCGCTGAGCGCTTGCGGATTTAGCGGCCGCGAGCGTTGCGGCACAAATCGCAATGCTTGCGGCAATTCGTACTAGGGACTTCCTCATGTCGTGCTCCTTGCAGTTGTTTGGCCGACGTCAGTCTTTAGGCAACGCGTGCCGCACTCAGTTTGTCGCGCAGGGCAGCAATGGCCTGGCGCTTTGCCGCCGCGTACGCCTGATCCTTGATGCCGTCGAGATTGATTTCGACGTTGGCGATCGCTCCCCGCGCACCAGCTTCGGCCATCAGTCCGGCCACCTTCAAGTCTGACTTCATGGATGCCGCAGCGATAGTCTCCAGTTGTCCCAAGCGTTCGAAGAGTGCAACTGCCCGTTCGGCCACGTTGAGGGGGACCTCGGCGGCACCCTTGGTCGCCTTTTGAATGGCTTCCTGTCGCTGCGCGATTTCGGTTGGGTCAACCTGGGGCAACTTGAACGCGGCCATTACGGCGTCGAAGGAGGATGCGTCGGCATCAATCGCTTCCATAAGCGCGTCGGCCTCGCGGCGCAGGGCCTCGAGATGATCAGAGAGTTTGTCCACGTGAGCGGCCTGTGATTTTTTCTTGCGCGAAAGGCCGGCGACCATCTGGCCAAGCGCAGCCGCGAGCGCCGCTGCAAATGCGGAAACACTGCCTCCACCGGGAGTAGCCGACGGCCCGGCCACGGCTTCCACAAACGGCCTGGCCAGCGCGGCGAACTGGCCCTGTTTTTCCTGTTCGAGTGGCGCTCCGGAAAGCGCAGCTGTCAATTTGTTTTCAAAAATCTGCGACGGAGAAAAGTTTTCCAGTTGCAGAAAATAGTCGGCCGCCATTTCGACGGCTTTTTTCGGAACGAGGCCCACGATTTCGCTGCCAAGGGGAACTGCGCCATAACGAGCGGCTTCGCGTTTCACCAAATCGTAGACGCGATGCATGGGAGTTTGCTCATAGTCGGTCAAGTTGATGGAAACCTGTGCGATGTTGCGCGCCTTGAGGTCAACACCCATCGATTTCACGTAACGCAGGCCTCCGCTGGAGAAACGGATGGCTTTGGCGATCTTGTTGGCGATGCTTACATCGGAAGTATTCAGGTTGACGTTATAAGCGACGAGAAACTTGCGTGCGCCGACCACGGTAACGCCCGCAGTAGGATGGAGCTTGGGTTCGCCGACGTCAGGCTGCCGGTCGTGATTTCTCTTCAGCTCTTCGCGCAGACCCTCGAACTGGCCGCGACGAATGTTTTCCAGGTTGACGCGATCCGGGCGCATTGCGGCGGCTTCGTAGAAAAAAACCGGGATGCGATAGCGCTTCCAGATTTCCTGGCCGACACGGCGCGCTAGAGCGACGCAATCTTCAAGCGAAACGCCTTCGACCGGAATGAACGGGACCACGTCCGTGGCTCCGACACGGGGATGCGCGCCCGTGTGTTGAGTCATGTCAATGAGTGCGACGGCTTTGCCTGTGCCCAAGAGCGCGGCTTCGGCGACGGCGTCGGGCTCGCCGGCCAGCGTGATGACGCAACGGTTGTGATCGGCATCCATTTCATGATCGAGCACCCACACGCCGGGAACCTTGCTCATGGTCTGAATCAGCGCGTCAACTTTTGCCGGGTCGCGGCCTTCGCTGAAATTCGGCACACACTCAATCAGTCGTTTCATGAAAAAGTCACCGCCGCCTCAATAAATCTTGATTAGCGGCCACGTTTGCGCGGCCGCCCTGCTTTTTGTGCCGTGTTACGGATCTGAAGCTTTAGTCCCGCATATGAACCACTTCCCCGCGCTTCATGGTGAGCCAGCAAGTGTTCACACCAAAATAGTAGGGAATTTCGCGATAGTCCGCCACCTCGAAGACCGCGAGGTCAGCTTGCCTGCCGACTTCGATCGCGCCGACGCGATTGTGACGGCCGAGCGAGTAAGCCGCGTTGATGGTTGCGGCGGCAATGGCCTCGGCGGGCGTCATGCGGAGTTGCGTGCAGGCAAGAGAAAGTACCATCGGCATACTGAGGGTAGGGCTGGTGCCGGGATTGAAATCCGTAGCCAGCGAAACAATGGCGCCTCCTTCGATCAGTTTGCGGGCCGGTGCGTATTGCTTCTGGCCCAGATGAAAATCGCAGCCCGGCAGCAGGGTGGCAACGGTGTTGGATTTTGCCAGTGCGCGAATGTCGCCGGGCCTTAGATATTCGAGATGGTCGCAACTGGCTGCGCCGAGTTTTATTCCGAGACGCGTGGCGCCGGTGTTCGATAGCTGTTCCGCGTGAACGCGCGGGCGCAAGCCATGCTTTTTGCCGGCCAGCAAGACCTGGCGCGCCTCAGCAAGCGAAAAAGCGCTGCGTTCGCAAAAGACGTCGCAATATTCGGCCAGACCATTCAGGGCCACGGCCGGAATCAACTGTTCTTCCAGGAGTCGCAGATAATCGCGAATGCCGCCGGCCTTTCTGCGGTATTCCACGGGAACGACGTGCGCACCAAGAAAGGTCGAAACAATTTCGAGCGGCTGCTCGGCATCAAGCTCTTTGTGCAGCGAAAGAATGCGCAACTCGCTGGTCACATCTAGGCCATAGCCGCTTTTGGCTTCGATCGTAGTCGTGCCATATTCGGCAAAGCGCTCAAGGAACCCTTGTGCTCTTGCTTTTAGGTTTAGCGAAGTGGCAGCTCTAAGCTTGCTAACGGAGTTAAGAATACCGCCGCCCTTGCGCGCAATCTCTTCGTAGCCGATACCCCGAATCTTAAGTTCGTACTCCTCCGCGCGGCTGGCCGCGTGAATGAGGTGCGTGTGCGAATCAACAAAGCCGGGCAGGACGACGCGCCCGTCAAGCTCCAGGACTTCAGCCGCTTGGCTCTCCTTGAGCTTCTCGATTTTGGTGGCCGGCCCGACGGCGGAGATCACACCAGCACGAAGCAAAATCGCTCCATCGCAAAGGATGCCGACGTCAGAAAGCGCTCTGCCACGACGCGGTGCACGGCCGCTCACGGTCAGAATCTGCGAAGCGCCTCGAATCAGAAGGGAATTGCTCACGGTGCGGCTATTATGCTTGAACTTTGGGTCTAACTTCAGGCCGTCGCCGCTTTCTCCTGGTATAGCGGAGCAAACTCTTGTTCCGCGAACGCTTCGATGGAAGTCGGCGTCGTATTTTGCTCGGAACGCAGCTCCTGAGGAATCAATAGTCCTTCGTTGCCTGCTTCGTGCATTTCGGTCATCAGACTGGCGGTCTTTTTGGGTACGCCCAGTTGCTTGATGCCTTGTTCCACCAGGAACGCCGGAAATTTCTGATAGGAGAGTTTGGGTTTGCCGATCGCCGCGCCGATGGCAGCGGCCGCCTCGTCGTGAGAAACGTCGCGCTGGCCCAGCATTTCGTGCGTCGAGAACCCCGTAAAGTCGAGCTCCGCCAATCGGTCTGCCGCGTAGTCGCCGATGTCCCGCGTGGCGATCATCGGCATCTTCAGGTCGCCGCGAATGCCGCCTGCAAAAAACCCCATCGCCTGAACCAGGGGAATCATCATCATAAAATTTTCCATGAAGTAGGCCGGCCGGAGAAAAAGCGCCGACAGTTGTGGCACTTGCTTGAGTTTTTCTTCCAGGCGGTGGAGCGTGACGATCGGCCCGGTGCGCTCCGCATGCTGCGCGCCGATACTGCTCAGGACGACAACATGTGCCACTCCGGAACCTTTGACCGCATCCGCGATCGACGTACTGATGGCATCCGCGGCGGCAATGAAGTCAGGGGCTTGGATTTGCGGCGGAATCAAGAGGTAAGCGCCCTTCGCGCCAGTGAAGGTATTGGCCAGTGCGGCCGAATCGTTCAAATCCGCTTGGTCTACGTCGGCGCCTAAGCGGGCCAGCGCGCTCAATTTCGAAGCATCTCTCCCAACGGCGCGTACTTTTTCGCCTCTCGCCAGCAGCTTTCGAGCAACTGCCGTTCCGGTATTGCCGGAGGCTCCCAAGACTACGTACATTCGATTCTCCCTGTCTATTTGATGCAAAGGGTTCGGGTGAAGCGGCTAAAAATGGTCCACGACAAATTTTTTACAAATCCATCGGCACCTTTACTCCCTTTTCTTTTGCAAAGCCGATCGCCTCTGGATAACCGGCGTCCACATGGCGGATCACGCCCATGCCAGGATCATTCGTCAGTACGCGTTCGATGCGCGTCGCCATCTCTTTCGTTCCGTCCGCGACGGTCACTTGGCCCGAGTGTTGCGAATAGCCGATGCCCACGCCGCCGCCATTGTGAATCGAAACCCAGGAGGCGCCGCTTGCCGTGTTGACCAGTGCGTTGAGCAAAGGCCAGTCCGCAACCGCGTCGGAGCCGTCCCGCATGGATTCGGTTTCGCGATAAGGCGAAGCCACAGAACCGCAATCCAGATGGTCGCGCCCCATCACTACGGGAGCTTTCAGCTCGCCTTTTGCCACCAAATCGTTCAGCGCGAGCCCGAATTTATCTCGCTCTCCGTATCCCAACCAACAGATACGCGAGGGCAGCCCTTGAAATTTCACGCGCTTCTGCGCCAGCGTGATCCAGCGCTTTAGATGTTCATTGTGCGGAAAAAGCTCGAGCACCAATTGATCGGTGCGCGCAATATCGGACGGCTCGCCGGAAAGCGCCGCCCAGCGAAACGGCCCTTTGCCTTCACAGAACAACGGGCGAATGTATGCCGGCACAAAACCGGGAAAGTTGTAGGCGTCTTTCACTCCCTGCTGATACGCGAACGTGCGGATGTTGTTGCCGTAATCGAACGTCACCGCACCGAGCTTCTGCAAATCGAGCATGCCCTGAACATGCGCGCCCATCGTCTGCAGCGAGCATTTCTTGTATTCATCGCGATTTTTTTTGCGCAGCTCCAGCGCAGCTTCCAGCGTCATCCCATTCGGCACGTAGCCGCCGATGGGGTCGTGCGCGCTGGTTTGATCGGTCAGTAGGTCCGGCACCACGCCGCGCTTCGCTAGTTCCGGAATCACGTCGGCACAATTTCCCACCAGACCGACGGAAGTCGCCTCTGCTTTGCGCACCGCGTTCTTCAAAATGCGCAGCGCTTCATCCAGGCTGTTCACCATCACATCGATGTAGCCGGTTTTCAGGCGCTTTTTGATGCGCTCCGGGTCAACGTCTATCCCCAGAAACGCCGCTCCGTTCATCGTGGCGGCCAGCGGCTGCGCTCCGCCCATCCCGCCGATGCCGCCGGTCACGACGAGCTTGCCCTTTAAGTCGCCGCCAAAATGCTTCGCCGCGGCGGCCGCGAACGTCTCATACGTTCCCTGCAAAATTCCTTGCGTCCCGATGTAGATCCAGCTCCCCGCGGTCATCTGGCCATACATCATCAGCCCGGCGCGATCCAGGTCGTGAAACTTATCCCAGTTACTCCAGTGTCCTACCAGGTTCGAATTGCAGAGCAACACCCGCGGCGCGTAGTTGTGCGTGCGGAAAATTCCGACCGGTTTGCCCGACTGCACCAGCAGCGTTTCATCATTCTCCAGTCCGCGTAACGAGTTCACAATCGCGTGAAAACTTTCCCAATTCCGCGCAGCCTTCCCCGTGCCGCCATAGACCACCAGATCTTCCGGCTTCTCGGCCACCTCCGGGTCAAGATTGTTCATCAGCATGCGAAGCGCTGCTTCCTGCTGCCAGCCTTTGCAGGAGAGCATCGTTCCACGAGGCGCCCTGAATGGCCCCCGCGAAAGCTGTGTCGCTGCGTCCGTGTTGGTCACGGTCATACTCATTGCGTTCTCTCCAGGGTCATCTTAACGCACCGCCGCCAATTCTGCTGGATGAGGAGAATATGCCGTTGATCTGCGGCAAATTGACCTTCCGGCGTGGTCGGAATACCATGCGGAGCTTGCATGGCGCGGCATGGCCATGCCGCACTCATGAAGATCCACGTTGGAATCATCGGCGGCGGCAACATTTCGCAGACCCATGCCCGCGCGGCGCGTGAAATCCCCGGCGTGAACATTGCCGCCGTCTACGGTATAAATTCGGAAAAGGTCGCGCGATTGTCCGTCGAACACGGTGCTGCGCCATATACGGATTTCCAAAAGTTTCTAGCACACCGTCCAATGGACTTTGTCGCCATCGGCAGTCCTTCCGGCTTGCACGCGGAGCAGGGGATTGCCGCCGTTCGCCTCGGCCTGCATGTTCTTTCCGAAAAGCCGCTCGACGTTTCCATTGCGCGCGCTGATTCCCTGATTGCCGCCGCATCGGAGTCCTCGGTAAAGCTCGGCGTTTTCTTCCAGGATCGCTTCAAAGCCGACCTGATTCGCGTTAAGCGGTGGATCGACGACGGCTTGCTGGGCAAGCCGATCCTCGCTGACGCACGCGTAAAGTGGTATCGACCGGCGAGCTATTACGCCGATTCACATTGGCGCGGCACCTTGCAGCTGGACGGGGGTGGCGCTTTGATCAACCAGGCAATTCACACCGCTGATCTTTTGCTCTGGCTGTTCGGCGATGTAGTGGCTGTCCAGGCCGTGCGCAAGACTGCTGTGCACAAAATCGAAGCCGAAGATACGCTGGTCGCCACGCTGGAATTCCGGAACGGCGCACTCGCAACGCTTCTCGCGGCCACGTCCGTGTTTCCCGGCTACCCGCGGCGTGTCGAACTCACCGGATCGGAGGGTACCGTAATCATCGAACATGATCGGCTGCTCGCCGCCGATCTCCGTAATCCTCCTTCAGATTTGTGCAGCACCGGAGACGATCAGAACGCCAGTGCCTCTTCCGCTACAGTCAATGACGTGCGCGGCCATCAAGCCGTGCTGGAAGACTTTATTCGCGCAATTCGTACCGACGGCGCTCCACGCTGTTCGGGCGTCGAAGCCCGTCGTAGCGTTGCGCTCGTCGAAGCGATTTACGCCGCTTGCTCAAGCGAGAAACGCGTGGAATTGGCAGTTAGCTCATAAGATTTGCCACGAACGGGAGGAAGTTTCTTTGCGAATCAAGATCCTTGCTGATAGAAGTTCGCTGAGCCGAGCGGCCGCCGAGCACGCCGCAGACTCTCTCCGTTCGCTCTTGCATGAAAAGACAGCGGTGCGACTGGTCGCTGCCACTGGTGCTTCGCAATTCGAGTTTCTTGAAGCACTCACTTCCTCGCCGGACATCGATTGGTCACGCCTTGAAGTCTTTCATCTCGACGAATACGTCGGCCTGCCGGTAAGTCATCCGGCCAGCTTCCGCAAATATCTCTACGAACGCCTGGTACACAAAACCGGCATCAAGCGATTTCATCCACTCGACGGGGAGGCAGAGCCAGCCGCAGTGGCCAAAGCAGTCGGCCGCGAGCTACTCTCTGCGCCGGTTGATCTGGCGTTTGTCGGTATTGGCGAGAATGGTCACCTGGCGTTCAACGATCCACCGGCGAATTTCGATACCGAGGAACCCTACCTGGTCGTCTCTCTGGATCAAGCTTGTCGGCAACAGCAATTGAACGAGGGCTGGTTCGCCAGCCTCGCCGATGTCCCCGCCAGGGCCATTTCCATGTCGGTCCGCCAGATCCTGCGCTCGAAAGAAATCATTGCTGTGGTGCCGGACGCTCGCAAAGCTTCCGCCGTCAAAGCGTGCTTCGCTGGCGAGGTCAATCCGCTCGCGCCCGCATCCATTCTTCGTACGCACTCCAACGCCACGGTTTATCTGGACAATGAATCCGCTTCTTTGCTGAGTCCGCGAGCGGCTGCCCAGCTCGGCGGCAACCTGCCTACCTGATGTCTGCATCCCCTCGCATTCCGGCGCCGCGTAACATTCCCAATCTTCGCTGGTGGATTGGTGGCTTGCTCTTTGCTTCGACCGTCATCAACTATATTGATCGCCAGACTCTCGCTTACCTCTCGCCCTATCTCACCCAGAATTACCACTGGTCGAACGCCGACTACGCCAACCTTTTGATCAGCTTCCGCATCGCCTACGCCCTGGGGCAGACGCCCAGCGGCCGCATCATAGATCGCGTTGGCACTCGCCGCGGGCTCAGCTTCTCGGTCCTGTTCTACTCGATCGTTTCCATAGCCACGTCACTCGCCACGGGTTTCCGCAGCTTCGCCGGCTTTCGCTTTTTGCTTGGTCTCGGCGAATCGGCCAACTGGCCCGGAGCTGCCAAAGCCGTCTCCGAATGGTTTCCCAAGCGCGAACGTGGTCTCGCCGCTGCGCTCTTCGACAGTGGATCCTCCATCGGAGGCGCCATCGCCCCTTTTATCATTATGCCGATCTACTACCGGTGGGGCTGGCGGCCTGCGTTTGTGATTCCTGGCTTGCTGGGCTTCCTTTGGCTGTTTGTTTGGCGACGCAGCTACCATCTTCCCGCAGAACACCCGCGCATTTCATTGGCCGAACGGCAGATGATTCTTGCTGACGCCGCCGAAACGCAGGCTTCTGCTGAGCAGCGGGTTTCCTGGGCCGCTCTCCTGAAGCTCCCGCAAACCTGGGGCGCCATCGCCGCAAAAGCGCTGACCGACCCCGTCTGGTTTTTCATCGCGGACTGGTTTCCTCTCTATCTCATCGCCAAGGGCATCCCTATCAAGACTGGCCTGTTCGCCTTCTGGGTACCTTTCGTCGGGGCGGATTTGGGCAATTTCTTCGGCGGTTGGGCGTCCGGCCACCTCATCAAGCGCGGCTGGTCTCTCGGCGCCGCTCGCAAAGCCGTCGTAATCTTTGGTGGTATCGGCGTCACGTTGCTCATCCCTACGATTTTCACGATGAATCTTGCCGCCATCGCGGCGCTCTTTGGCCTGGCGACATTTTGCTACGCCGCCTTTTCTACCATAGCCAACGTCCTGCCCTCCGACCTGTTTACAGGCGGCTCTGTCGCTTCCGTTTTTGGATTCAGCGGCACGGGAGCGGGCATCGGCACCATCATCGCGTTCAAGTTGATCGGCTATTTTTCCGATTCGAACCGCGCCATTGCCGGCCATTCCTTCGACAACATCATCATTGTCGCCGGCCTGGTGCCTCTTGTCGGCATGATTCTGGTTTTGCTGCTGGTTCGTAACACGCGAGCCACTAAAGAGGGATTGGTTCGCCCGGTTTGAAGTGATTCTCTTTGGAGTACCTTTTAGAATCAAGCATTGCCGGTCGTTAAGACCCTTTGTCTCCCAGTCCCTGCAATCGCTGTTGAATGAATCTTCGCTCAGGCTCTTGTTCCATCAGCTCGAGCGCCCGTTCATAGGATTTGCGCGCTTCACCGTTTTTCCCGAGTCTTCGGCACAGTTCCGCACGCCCCGCATGCGCAAACGAGTAGCTTTTCAGTTCGCCCTTGGCGAACAATTCGTCAATCAACCGCAGCCCCTCGGCGTCTCCATCGCGCATAGCCACTGCTACAGCTCGATTTAGTTCGACCACCGCGGAGGGCTCGATCTTCTGCAGCAAGTCGTAGAAACCAACAATTTCATTCCAAGCCGTGGCGTTGCTGTTTGGCGCTTCAGCGTGCAAAGCAGCGATCGCGGCCTGCAGGGTATAGGGGCCCACATTCCGTGCCGCCAGGGCCTTTCGCACCAGGCCAACTCCTTCCGCGATCTGTTCGCGATTCCACTGTGATCGGTCCTGCTGCTCCAGCAACACGACCTCGCCCTGGGCCGACATGCGCGTTGCGCTCCGAGATTCGTGCAACAACATCAACGCCAGCAGGCCTGTCGCTTCCGAATCGGGCTGCGGCAGGAGTTCGATCAGCAGCCGCGTCAGCCGGATCGCTTCCTGTGTTAGTTCGCCTCTCGTTAGCTTATCGCCCGAGGATGCCGAATATCCTTCATTGAAAATCAGATAAATGACATGAAGGACCATCTCCAGCCGCTCCGCCAGTTCGCTGCTGAAGGGAACCTCGTAGGGGATTTTCGCGTCACGAATTTTGCTCTTGGCGCGAACAATCCTTTGCGCCACGGTCGTTGCGGTCGTCAGGTACGCGCGGGCAATTTCTTCCGTGGTCAGCCCGCACACCTCACGCAGTGTCAACGCGATCTGCGCATCCGGCGGCAATGCCGGATGGCAGCACACAAAAATCAGCCGCAACCTGTCGTCTTCGAGTGATGGTGCCTCTACGCCTTGTTCAGTAGTGGTTTCCAGCATTTTGGCAAGTTCCGATTGCACGGCATCAAACCTCGCTCGCCGCCGCAAAACGTCCACCGCTTTAAACCGGCCCACCGACACCAGCCACGCCCGCGGATTTTCTGGCAAGCCATCTCTCGGCCAAGAAGAAACCGCCGCGGCAAACGCGTTTTGCAAGGCTTCCTCGGCCAGATCGAAATCCCCGAGCAACCGGATCAGCGTCGCCAGAATCCGCCGCGACTCCGTTCGGTAAATCTCTTCCACCTTTTCGGAAATGGTGTCGCGTTCTTCTGTCATCCCCGCTTATCCCAGCGTTCCTTTCTCTCAAGCTCCCGCACTGGCCGCACCTCAACGCTGCCCACTCTCGCCGACGGGATCTTGGAAGCCACCCGAATCGCCTCGTTCAAGTCTTTCGCTTGAATCAGCACGAATCCGCAAAGCTGCTCTTTGGTCTCCGCGAACGGCCCGTCCGTCGCGGACAACTTGTTCTTACGCACTCGGAGCGTGGTCGCTGTTTGCACTGACTGCAACGCCTGCGCGGCCAGAAAGTACCCCGCCTCGCGCATCTCCTTGTCGTACGCCAGAGAGTCCGCATCCAGTTGTTCGAACTCCTTGTCCGGCAAGGCCGCCAGCTTGGCCTCTTCCGTGTAAACTACGCACAAGTATTTCATCCGAGTCCTCCTCTCCGATTCTAGTGCGTACCTCTATCGGATAGTCGCCCGACGGCTTCTGAATTCGACATCCGGATTCGACATCGTTGCACCAATTCTTAAGTTTCGTAGTTTCAATCGCCTAACCTTGGTCGCAGCGCCCAGCTATCCGATGTGTTTAGCCAACCCGGCAAAATTGCTTTTTGCAGACTGTCGAATTTTGCCGGCAGCTCTCGACTATGCACAGGAGGCGGAATCATGTGCCCATCTTGCGTTCCTGCTTTGCCGCTCCTGTCTGGCACCGTAACCAGTGCCAGACTTATTCCCAGCCTTCGGACGCTCTTTATCAAGCTGTCGACAAAGTTTAAGAAATCACGAATGTCTTCGGTTACAACAAAGGAGAAACACTCATGACTTCAGAATCCACCAAAGCTCGCAATGTTGGCTCTCGCGCGGACTGGCTCGCAGCTCGTCAGCAGCTTCTTGCGCGCGAAAAGGAACTGACGCGGCAGTACGATGCAGTTGCCGCCGCTCGCCGCGCGTTGCCCTGGGTCAAAGTCGAAAACGCCTACGTCTTCGATGGCCCCCAGGGCACCGTCACACTCGCCGAACTGTTTGAAAACCGCAGCCAACTGGTTGTCCGTCATTTCATGTTCGCCCCAGGCTGGCGTGAGGGCTGCGTCGGCTGCTCGTTCCATTCAGATCACGTCGATGCCGCCCGCATCCACCTCGAACAGCACGACGTTTCTTTCGTGGCCATTTCACGCGCGCCTTATCCCGAAATCGCCGCTTTTCAGCAAAGAATGGGCTGGCGCTTCAACTGGGTCTCCTCAAACGCCAACGGCTTCAACTACGACTACCACGTCTCCTTCCGGCCGGAAGAGATTGCCAGCGGCCAGGTCTATCATAATTTTGCATTCCGCGAACCGGTGAGTGAAGAACGCGCCGGCAACAGTGTGTTTTACAAAGATACTGACGGAACCATTTTCCACACCTATTCGACCTACGGCCGCGGCGACGAACTCCTCGTCGGTGCTTACATGTACCTCGACCTGACTCCCTGGGGCCGCAACGAAACCATTCGGGGCAATCTCACCGACTGGGTCCGCCACCACGATCGCTATGGCGCAAGTGGGCATGTGGATCAGCAGGGAAGATATGTCGCATCGCAGCCGGCGAAAGTCGACCGCTGCTTGCAGAGTGCAAGTTCCGCAAACCTGCAGGGCGAAACCTAGTCCCTGCCTGGCAGGCGGCGTACCCGCAACGTTGCTCCCCATTTCTCCCCTTGACATTCTACTGGAAGCTCGTAATATTCACCTAGAATGTCTACTAAAGACGCCCGGAAACGCATCGAGCTCCTGCAAGGAACTCTCGACCTGCTCATTTTGCGCACGCTGATGCTCGGCCCGGCCCACGGCCACGCTATCGCCAAAGCCATCGAATTTCGCTCCGATGAGGTGTTGCAGGTCGAACAGGGTTCGCTTTATCCCGCCCTGCACCGCTTGATCAAGCGCGGCTTTATTTCGGTCGAAGAGGGTTTTTCCGAAAACAACCGCCGCGCCAAGTTCTACAAGCTCACCGCCAAGGGCCGTCGGCAGCTCGCCGCCGAAACAGGCAAATGGGAAAGAGTGGCGCGCGCTATCGGCCAGATTCTCCAACCCGTAAGGGAAGAAGGCGAATCATGAAGCGCCGCGACAAAATGCTCGATGGCCTCGGCCAGGAAATCCGCGACCACATCGAGGCCGAAGCTCAGGACAATATCTCCTGTGGGATGTCTCCCCGGGACGCTCGCCGCGCCGCGCTCATCAAATTCGGCAATCCTACATTGGCCATGGAAGACACGCAGGGTGTATGGCGTCGTCTGTGGCTCGACGACCTGGCGCAAGATCTCCGCTACGGATTGCGTATGCTTCGTAAGAATCCCGGCTTCACACTTGTTGCGGTTCTAACGCTCGCTCTCGGCATCGGCGCAAACACCGCTATTTTCAGTTTGCTGAACGCGGTGATGCTGCGATCGATTCCTGTACGTGATCCGCAACAACTTGCCGTGCTGCGCTGGTCGGCGCACAGCCATCCTTACAAAATCGGCACGAGCAGTTACGGAGACTGCAAGCCAACGGATTGGCAGCAGCCGTCTTTGGGCGACTGTTCATTTTCCTATCCGATGTTTCAGAAAGTCCGCAATCAAACGCAGTTGTTCTCGGGAGTTGCTGCGGTCGCCGGCCCGGCGGGGCTTGATTTGGGGGGCAATGGGACCGCCTCTATCGTGAACGGCGAACTTGTTTCCGGTGACTTTTTCCAAACGCTCGGTGTACCGACCGCGGTGGGAAGACCCCTCGAACCTGCCGATGAGAGGCCTGGTGCTGAAGCTGTAGCCGTCCTGAACTATGCGTATTGGCAGGGCGCGTTCGGTGGAAGTTCCACGGCGATTGGCAAATCCATAAAGCTGAATGGTGTCCCCTTCAAGATTGTGGGGGTAGCCGATCCTCACTTCACACGGCTTACTCCGGGCAAAACGCAGGATCTGTGGCTCCCGCTTTCACAGGTGGCCGCCTTGCGCCTTCCGTGGAGCAGCAGTCCGGAAAAAGATGACTCCTGGTGGCTCACAATCGTAGGCCGGCTCGCTCGCGGAACTTCCGCGGCACAGGCGCAAAACGCCTTGAGCCTGCTATTTCGGAATGAGGTCATCCAAAGTTCAGCGCTCAAGGCGTCCGACGACCCGCAGGTGGCGGTGCTTTCAGCACAGCAAGGGCTCACCGGGATGCGCAACGATGTGGGACAGCCGCTCTTGGTGCTGATGGGTGCCGTTGGCATTTTGCTTCTCATCTCGTGCTCCAATGTGGCGGGATTGATGCTTTCGCGGGCGGCCACGCGACAACGGGAAATGGCGGTTCGGCTGGCGCTCGGAGCAGGACGCTGGCGTCTGTTCCGCCAGCTGTTGGTCGAAAGTATGATGCTGGCATTCGCCGGAGCCGCAGTCGGCGTGCTGCTCGCTATGTGGGGAGCGAACGCTCTCGCCGCATTCGTCGCCGCGAACCGCTATTCGCCGCTGAGCCTCGACGCGGGACCGGACCTCACGGTCTTGGCCTTCACTGTCGGAACTGCGGTCTTCACTGGCGTCCTCTTTGGTTTTGCGCCAGCGCTTCGCGGCACGCGGGTAAATCTCACACCAGCGCTGAAAGAGAACGCTAGCGGGATTTCCGGCGCGGGCCCGGCACAAAAGCATAAGTTCGGCTTCGGAAATTGGCTCGTCGTTGCGCAGGTTGCTCTTTCTGTGATCGTTCTCGCGGGTGCGGGACTCGTGGTTCGTTCGCTGGTTAATCTCGCATCCGTAGATCCAGGATTCGACGCGCGTAACGTATTGCAGTTTGGCGTGGACCCTACGCTTACAGGTTTTTACAAGGGCGGTGAGATTGAGATTCTCTATCGCGAATTGCACACTCGGCTCAGCTCCTTGCCGGGCGTAACGTCGGTGACGTACTCCTCGGGCACCCTGCTGGACGGCGGCTTGTGGACTTCAGATGTCTTGATTCAGGGACGCGCGGACCAATCGAAAGTAGAGACCCAGATGTTGGCTGTTGGGCCTGACTTCTTCACCACCATGCGAATTCCGCTGTTGGCGGGCCGCGTTCTGAATCAGGCCGATGTCGAGTCCGATCGCGATGTTGCGGTTGTCAATAAAGCGTTTGTGAGAAAATTTTTGCAGAACCGCGAGCCTCTCGGTTTGCATTTCGGGGGCGAGCAGTCGAAAGATCCGCAATACGAGATTGTCGGCATTGTTGCGGACACTAGGTACGAAGACCTAAGGAAAGATGAAAGAGCAACTGCGTTTGTTCCCTTGAAAAAACATGAGGCCCACTTTGCCGTCAGGACCGCTTCCGATCCGCACCTCGTGATTCCGGACGTGCGTCGCGTGGTCAGCAGCCTGGATAATGAGCTTCCCGTGTTCGACATAAGAACGCAGACCGAAAGAATCGAAAGATTGCTCTTCAACGAACGGTTAGTGGCCCGGATGGCCAGTGTGTTCGGACTATTGGCTCTCGCGCTGGCTTGTATCGGGCTCTACGGACTACTCGCCTATGAAGTCGCGCAGCGTACCAGGGAGATCGGCATTCGAACGGCCCTCGGCGCGCAAAGACGCGACGTGCTACGCTTGGTTGGAACTAAGGGTCTCATGCTCGTCGTGATCGGCGTCATTTTTGGAATGATTGTCGCAATCGGAGTGACGCGGTCGTTGGGTAGCCTGCTCTACGGAGTACAGCCCACGGATCCCGCCACGCTTTTTGCCGTTGGCATTCTGTTCCTGGTGGTCGGGTGGCCGGCGTGCTGGATTCCGGCGCGCAGGGCAGCGCTCGTCGATCCCATGGTGGCTTTGCGTTGCGAATGATGACGCACCAGTCCTAATTGCCTTCAGCACGCATTAACCATCCCCGGGGCCCATTCTGTGCAGGTCGACGGCAGCGTCCCGCCGTCGCTCTGCGGGATGAATCCTGTCTGCGCGCGGAGTGAGCGGCGAGGGCAAATTTATGCAACGTCGGAACAGGAGACTGAGCGGCCTGGAACAGGAAATCCGCGACCACATCTACGTGTTCTGGGTCCGGCCTGGTGCGTCGGAGCGTAGCGCGTGATGAGCCATGCGCTCTATGGGGTTGATGTTTATGACCTTCCCACACTGCTGCCGGTGGCCGTGGTACTCGCACTGGGAACGTTGTTCGCTTCCAGCGTGCCAATTCTGCGAATTGCGCGCATTGATCCTGCGCAGACGCTGCGGGGCGAATAAAAGCGATCATCCACGCCTGTCGCGAGCACGGCTCCGTGCTGTATGCGTGGCAGGTCCTGCTGCTCTGATTGCGGCGTTCCAGCGAATGGGTTACAGTCGCCTTGAGACTTCTTGACACTCCATGAGCTACGGCACTCTCCCCTCCAAGATGCTGCATGCGGTGGATACCTGGCCCACTCCCCGCGCTCAGATGTTCCGCACCTCGCGGGTTTCAGGGTTAGTACTTGCAAACCCTGAGCGGTCAAGCTGGCAGTACACCTCGAGCGAAGAGTTTCTCCGTCGTACCGCGGGCCTTTCTCAGGCATTGTTCGAATTGGGCGTAAAGCCCGGCGATCGCGTCGGTCTGTTTTGCGCCAATCGTCCCGAATGGCACACCGCCGACTTCGCCATCAACGGCAACGGCGCAGTCACGGTCCCGGTCTATTTCAAGGAATCGGCTGACCGCATGGCCTACATTCTCAACCATGCGGAAACGCGCCTGGTTTTTTTGGCCGGCAGCGAGCAATTGGTGGCCCTCCTGGCTGTCCGCGATCAGCTGCCGCATCTCGAGCATATTGTGGTCGCCGATGCGGGAGACCACCTGCCCTCGGATTGCCTGCGTTATGAAACGCTGATCGCTTCCGCGGGTGGCGGCGAAGTCGCCGCGTACCGTATGCGCGTCTCACAGGTTTTGCCGGGCCAACTCGCATCCATCATCTACACCTCGGGAACCACCGGCGAACCCAAGGGCGTGATGCTCACGCATTCAAATTTCTGCTCCAACGTCACCGATGTGGGTTGCGATTTTCGCCTGCATTCCCATCAGGACGTGGCCCTGTCGTTTTTGCCTCTGGCGCACGTCTACGGCCGCACCCTTGACTATCTCTATCTCTTCAACGGCGTGCCGGTCGCCTATGTGGACGTGGTTGAAAATGTCGCACAGGCCCTGCTCGAAATTCGTCCCACCGTCATGGCCGCTGTGCCCCGCGTCTTTGAGAAAATTTACGCGCGCCTGATGGAGCAGGGAAGTGCCGCTCCGGGTCTGCAGAAAAGAATTTTTGCCTGGGCCATGCATGTCGCCGAGCGCGCGGCGTCCTGGCGCTGCGGCGAATCTTCAGCCGGGCCGATTCTCAAAGCGCAATGGGCGCTTGCGAACAAGCTGGTGTATCAGAAAATCCGCGAAGGCACCGGGGGCCGCCTGCGCATTGTCTGTTCCGGTGGCGCACCGCTTTCCCGCGCGCTCTGCGAATTTTTCTGGAGCGTCGGCATTCCCATCTACCAGGGTTACGGCCTCACCGAAACTTCGCCTATTGTTTCCAACAATTTCCCGCGCAATCGCCCGGGAAGTTCCGGCCAGCCTATTCCCAACTGCGAAGTGAAGGCCGCCGACGATGGCGAAATCCTCGTTCGCGGACCCATGGTCATGCAGGGCTACTACAAATCGCCAGAAGCGACTCGCGAAGTCATTGACGAGGACGGCTGGTTCCACACCGGCGACATCGGCTACCTCGACAAGGACAACTATCTTTTCATCACTGATCGCAAGAAGGATTTGCTGAAGACTTCCGCCGGAAAATTCATCGCTCCGCAACCTATCGAAAATTCCCTGAAGACCAGTCCCTACATCTCCAATGCCATGGTGGTTGGCGACCGCCGCAAATTCGTTGTCGCTCTGGTCGTCCCCAATTGTAAAACCGTTTCTGCAAAAGCCGTCGAACAGGGAATTGCGATTTCGGCCGCCGAAGAAGTTGCTGTGCATCCCTTTACGCGTACTTTGATCCACGCCGAGATTCAGCGCCTTACCACGCATCTCGCTCAATTCGAAACCATCAAACGATTTGCGCTGCTTCCCGGCGACTTCACTTTCGACAACGGCGCTCTCACCTTCACCATGAAATTGAAACGTCGCGTCGTCGAAGAGCAGTATCACGACACCATCGAGTCCCTTTACGCCGACGTAGCCGAACCTCGTCCCGTTATTCAGAGGTAAGTCCGGGATGCGAATTTGTTCTATAGGCACCGGCGTTCTACAATTTTCCTGAGGAATTGATATGTCTGACCAGCTCGTCATCGCCGGCCGCGTTTTTTCTTCGCGGCTGATTGTCGGCACCGGAAAATATCGCAGCTTTCAGGAAATGGCTCGCGCGCACGCCGCTTCCGGCGCCGACATGGTCACCGTCGCCGTCCGCCGCGTCAATCTAACCGATAAGAGCAAGGAATCGCTCCTCGATTTCATTCCGCGCGACAAAATGTTCATCCTTCCCAATACCGCCGGCTGCTACACCGCCGATGAAGCCGTCCGCACCGCCCGGCTCGCCCAGGAAGTCGGCCTTTCAAATTGGGTCAAACTTGAAGTTATCGGCGATCAGCAAACACTTTATCCGGACACCGAGCAGCTCATCGAAGCCACCAAGGTTCTGGTCAAGGAAGGCTTCGTTGTCCTCCCATATACGAACGACGACCTGATCGCTGCGCGCAAATTGATTGACGCCGGCGCCGCAGCCGTCATGCCGCTCGCCGCTCCGATTGGTTCTGGTCTCGGTGTCCAAAATCCCGCTGCTCTGCGCGTCTTGCGTGAACGTATCACGGAAGTTCCGCTGATCGTGGATGCCGGCGTGGGTACCGCTTCCGATGCCGCAGTCGCGATGGAGCTCGGCGCGGACGGCATCCTCATGAACACGGCCATCGCTGAAGCCAACTACGCCGAACTCATGGCCGAAGCCATGCGCGACGCCACTGTCGCCGGCCGCAAAGCCTATCTCGCCGGCCGCATGCCCAAAAAACTCTACGCCTCCGCTTCCTCACCGGTCTCGGGCGTGGTCCGCTAAAATCCGATTCCGATCTTGTTCCCCTACGCTGCCCGGTTTTTCATTCTTAAGCCGCTGACACGGCGAAATTCTCGCCTGTCGTTGGTCACAACACTGTTTCCGGACTTGAAGACTTTTGCGCTGCCCACGAGCGCCTTCCGATCTGCCAAATCAGGCCTGCGCTTGCGCCGCGGCTGCTTTTTTGGCTGCGGCGGAGTCGTAGCTTTCGCCGTAAATGGCCGGCACCGTGCTCCCCATCGGACGCAGATAAGTCGATAGCTGCCCGCGGTGATGGACCGAGTGGACCACACAGAGTTGCAGGAAAAAGTAAGCCGGGCGCTGGAACATTCCGCGAAAGTCCACCATTTTGATCAGCTGTTCGCTCGATAACTTCGACACGGCCTCGAAATTTCGCGCAAAGTTTTGCTCGTACCATGTCGCGATGTCCGCGGGGGCGGTTATGTTGTCGGGAAGAGCGGGAGATGCCATGTTGTAGATTCCGCTGGCCACGCATTCCAGAAAACGGTTTTCCGATACGGCAATGTGGCGAACCAGTTCGATTGCAGTCTTGCCGCACGAGTCGGGGCGGTAGTCGAGATTTGTATTCGGAACCGCCGCCAGCACGGATTTCGTCGTACGGCTCTCATTCTTGAGCGTTCCCAGCAAAACGCTTTGCACCAGCATATAAGCTTGTTCGGCGGTAAGTTCGGACACGTCACTCCTCCTTTTGAAATCCAGCTTTCCAATCGAGAATTTTGTCGGCTGCCCACTAGATCTTTCTCACGAGCGCAGGACCAGGCAGCTGGCGATCATGTCGTGCAATGCCTGCTTTTTTTCCGTGAATCCCGCCATGATGTAACCGATGCCGAGAGGGATCAGGCCGGAAATCATTTTTGCGAAGAAACGGCCGGAAGCTCGCCCGAAGGAGATCCGGTTGCCATTCAGGTCCGTAACGACCAGGTTCAAGACCTTTTTGCCCGGCGTCGCCTGCCACTCCGAGCTTTCGCAATACGCGTAATAGAGCCAGGCGCCGAGCACTCCGATCAAGATGAGAGTCGAAATCGAGGACACGAACGCGAAGATCATGGCTGGATCCGGTTCGCGGTCGGGGTGGAATCCGCGCAGCGCGCCGCCAAGCCCGGTCAACAATGCGATCGGAACGAGCAGCGCCATCACCACCAGGCTCGTGATCAAACCATCGATCAAGTGTGCAACCAGGCGCAACCAGAAGCCGGCATAGACGCGCGCCGGGGTCGGCAGCCAGTGCGGCGAGACGGCGCCGGGTGCGAGCGGCGTTGCAAACGCCGGGCTGCCAGAGACGCCGGCCGCGGGCAGTGCCATAGCAGATGCTACTGCGGCGACGGGCGTGCCACAGGTTTGACAGAAGGTGGCGCCGGCGGCAAGAGGGTTGCCGCATTTCGAGCAGAACATGGACACTCCTGGATCGTCATCGAGAGTGACGAGGTTTTCGCAGGAATGGTAGCGCAAAGTGGCTGAGAGGTGAAGCTAAGCTGGGCCGTTCAGACGATGGCAAAAAGGGCAGGAGGCTTATCGCGAGTCAAGAAGAATCGAACGCGCTCCGCGAGGTGGCCGAGGCCTTCGATCTTGGAGACGACGGCGTCCACGCCCAGGTCCTCTGGTCTCGCGTCGTGGATGGTGAACAGAAGTATGGGAACTTCCGGCGCGAGTTTCTTAAGTTCGGCGGCCGCCGTATAGCCGCTCATTCCGGGCATCGAGAGGTCGAGGATGATCAGGTCGGGCTTACTGGCTTGCACCTGCACGATCGCGTGGCGACCATCGGTGGCTTCCTCGAAAGCTTCGGCGCCGGCATGTTTGGCCAGAAATTCCTTGAGGACGCGGCGGAGGAGATCGCTGTCGTCCACGATAAGAACAGTGTTGGGCATAGTGGTTGATCAATAGAGTGAAAGAGAAATTGTGGCAGCAGTCAACGCACGGTCGGAATACAGCGATATCCGTAGCTAGCTTTAACAGTCAAGTGCACAACCTGGTCCACCAGCCCTGGCCATCATTTTTGCGATGATTCGTCGGATGGCGGGTTCTGCGGTGTGGTGTCCGGTGTGGTGTCCTTGGGGTCGGCTTCGACGGTGACTTCCACTTCGGCGCCGGGCTTGAGTTTCACTTTCACACCCTTGGAATCCTCCAAAGTATTTTCAATGCGAATTTCTTTGTACAGGTGATCGGCACCGTGGACCGAGATTTCGGCTTTCTCGGGCTGACCCGGTGCAATGGGCTTGATGATTTTGCGGACAGTCGCAGGCTTCTTGATTTTCGGTTTGCTGGCCATAGTCTTTTTTGCCCAGGGTAAAACGGATCGGGCCGTAACACGCTACGTTAGCAGACTTTTCCGTGCTGTGCCCTATTTCTACAGGACAGTCCTGACACTGCCCGGTGGGCTAGGGCTGAGCGATTCTGCGGATTGCAAGACGCGCCGTAGGACCCTCTGGTGAGTTTCCTCGGGAAACGGTATCGTGTCTTGCCATGGCGCATCCTAAGAAGCAGAGCAGAACGAACCCAACGGCGCACCGCTGCCGCTGTGGGCATGGCAAAGGGATTCATCACGCGACGCGGATCGGAAACACATTCAAGAGTGTGTGCTGGCATCCGAAGTGTAAGTGCAAGGACTATACGCCGGCCGCGAAGGCCGCAAGGTGAGGAGAGCCTTCCCCCGAGCCCGAGGGTAGGCCATCTGCTGTGTCTGGAGCACCTGTGCCGTCCAAGCAAGGCGCGGCTGGCATTCACAGGACCGAGGTCCAAAACTCGAACCCTTTGGCACCCGGCACCATCACGTCCCCGGATAGCGCCGGCTATTTTGTTCCGCTGGTGATGAGGACCTGAGCCGGGAAACTCATGCCGGTCGCTGAGGAGTATGGCCGGAAGGCCTCGAGGACCTGGCGCCTCGCTTCGGTCAATTGCTCCGCGGAAAGCAGGGCGATTTTTTCGCGAAGCTTTTCGGAGAGCTCGCAGCGTAGTGTCCAAAATTCCTCCGGGGAGACCGGAGCCTGTATGTTGAATCGAAGCAAGCGTTCAGCCGGAGCCAACGCGCCAGCATCGACAAGAACGTCGCGCAACCGGCCTGGCATGGCAAAGCGGAATGCGTCGGGTGCGTCCGGGACGGGCGCCGGCGGCTCGACGTAGCGATCGATGACTTGTGACAGGATGTTGAAAAAGGGATTTGTGTCGGCCGAGTGCCAAACGGCCAGGGCCAGTTTGCGCCCAGGCTTGAGTACGCGCAACATCTCACGAACCGCGTCGACAGGAGACGGAAAGAACATCGCGCCGAAACGGGAGATGACGGCGTCGAACGTGCCGGCAGGGAACGGCAGATGGTCTGCAAAGGCAACCTCAAATTGAGTATTCCCGAACCCCATTTGGCTTGCCGCCCGGCGAGCGGCTGCGATCATTTCCGGAATCGGATCGACTCCAAAGACCCTACCTTGCGATCCGAGCAAAGGAGCCACGCTTAGTGCTGGGTCTCCGGGACCGGTGGCAATGTCCAGAACGCTTTGTGAACTCGAAGCGGTGTCGCGGCTGGCAATCCGAGCATCCTCGACCAGGGCTTCGGTCACCGGCGAAAACATCTGTTTGACAACTGCGCGGTGCTTCTCCCAAAACTTAGCGACAGAGGCCCATTGATTGATGACGTCTTGGTTGATCTGCATGAGCGAAAGTATAACTTCGGGGCAGAGCGTGCGGAAGGTGAGAGGGGAAGATGCGGGCGGAGCGACGGTGATCTTGCGAGGCGAGGCGAAGCGGCTGCGGACCACCTAGTCCTTCCTAGACTTGGCATGCGGTTAGAGCAGATATGTCTTGCGCGAGCGGCGCGCACAGGGTACAACTCGGAGAATGGCGGAAGCTTCCGAGCGGCATTCCTTTTTGGTTCGCGTCACGCATTGGCTGACGACGTTTGCGTTTTTAGCCCTGCTGGTGACTGGAGTAGAGATTGTCGTTTCGCACCCGCGGTTTTATTGGGGCGAAGTCGGCAACGTCAACACCAAGCCCCTGTTCCACATACCGATACCGTCCTCCAGGGCAAAGGTGCCCACCGGCTACGGCTACACGCTGCCTGACCAGAATGGATGGAGCCGGTATCTTCATTTTCAGTCGGCCTGGGTGCTGGTCTTGACTGGCCTGGTGTACGTGGGCGTCGGATTGTTTCGCGGGCATTTCCGGCG
>Ga0075425_100001182_pt1 | contig 25362 bp, 37 predicted proteins | sample SoiMethybrSBSTD4_FD_75300 | JGI IMG/M metagenome (GOLD analysis project Ga0075425, IMG submission 75300) | Bulk soil microbial communities from a Populus tree surrounding site in Tennessee, USA - Soil MetaG P. TD hybrid SBSTD4 | ecosystem: Environmental > Terrestrial > Soil > Tree plantation...
ACGGAGAGGTCGAGCTCTTCGATCGGCTTCGCCAGCATTTCGGCGAGACGCGGATCGACTTCCGGAGCCGCCGCTTCTTCGACCGCTTCACCGCGCGTTTCGAACGCGCTGAAGATGCGGAGGTGATCGCCGAGGAGCTCGGCCGCGAGGGAGACTGCTTCCTGCGGCGAGACCGCGCCGTTGGTCCAGCACTCGAGCACGAGCTTGTCGTAGTCGGTGGTCTGTCCCACGCGCGCCCCTTCGACGTGATAGTTCACGCGGCGCACCGGCGAATGGATCGAGTCGATGGGGATGTAGCCGAGCGGAAGATCGCTGTCCGCATTGCGGTCGGCGACCTGATAGCCGCGGCCGCGCTTCAGACGCGCTTCGAGCTTGAGCGAGCCTTCCTTCGAAAGCGTCGCGATGTGCGCGGACGGATCGAGGATCTCGATGTCGGGATCCGACTCGAAGTCCGCCGCGGTGACGACGCCCGGTCCGTTCTTCTCGAGATAGAGAGTCTTCGGACCTTCGCCGTGCATCTTGAACGGGATCTGTTTGAGGTTGAGAACGACGTCAGTCATGTCCTCGACAACGCCCTGCAGCGATGAGAACTCGTGCAGAACGCCTTCGACGCGAACCGCCGAGATCGCGGCCCCTTCGATCGAGGAGAGGAGCACGCGACGGAGCGCGTTCCCGATTGTCGTGCCGAAGCCACGCTCGAACGGCTGGGCGATGAAACGTCCGTAGTTCGGCGTGAGTGTTTCGGGATCGTAGTCGAGCTTTTTCGGTTTCTGGAAATCTGACCACAACATGCAGCGGCCTCCTCGCCAATGACCACACGCACGCCGCCCAATGAAGCGGCGCGAGCGAAGTCACGTTTCTTACTTCGAGTAGAGTTCGACGATGAGCTGTTCCTGAATCGGAAGACGGATGTCTTCGCGCTTCGGCACGTCATTGACCGTGCCGCGGAACTGCTCGGGGTTCAGCTCGAGCCAGCCCGGAACGCCCCGGCCCGCAGCCGTTTCGACGGATTGGCGGATCTGTTCGTTCTTGCGGCTCTTTTCGCGAACCTGAATGGCGTCGCCCTTGCGCACCTGGTACGAAGGGATGTTGATTTTCTTTCCGTTGACCTCGATGTGTCCGTGGCGGACGAGCTGGCGCGCCTGCGCGCGGGAGGAAGCGAAGCCGAGGGAGTAGACGACGTTGTCGAGCCGGAGCTCGAGCTGGCGAAGAAGATTCTCGCCGGTGATGCCGGTGCGTTGCTCCGCGCGAGCGAAATACGTGCGGAACTGGCGCTCCAGAAGTCCGTAGATGCGCTTGACCTTCTGCTTCTCGCGAAGCTGAATGCCATAGCCGAGAACTTTGGAACGGCGGCGGCCGTGCTGGCCGGGCGCGTAATTACGGCGCTCGATGGCGCACTTGTCCTTGAAACAGCGATCGCCCTTCAAGAAGAGCTTCATGCCCTCGCGGCGGCAAAGCCGGCAAACGGGGTCGGTGTAACGAGCCACTTGTCCTCCTGGTGTTCGCACCCGCTCCACCATGGAGCGTTGCGTGGACGACGGCTGCTGCTCGCCGTCCGGAAACTACATCGATGCGACACGCATCGACTAAAACAAATCTGGATTCCCGTCAGACGCGGCGACGCTTCGGTGGGCGGCAGCCGTTGTGCGGAATCGGCGTGACGTCTTTGATCGACTTGATGTCGAGACCGCTCGCCGCGAGCGCGCGAATCGCCGATTCACGTCCTGCGCCGGGACCTTTGACCTTCACGTCGACCGAACGAACGCCGTGCTCCTGCGCGAGCTGCGCCGCGTTCTGCGCCGCAACCTGAGCCGCGAAGGGAGTGCCTTTGCGCGAGCCCTTGAAACCGATGCGCCCCGCGCTGGACCACGCCAGCGTGTTGCCCATCGGATCGCTGATGGCGACGATGGTGTTGTTGAATGACGCCGCGATCGTGGCCACGCCATGCGGCACGTTCTTGCGCTCTTTGCGCTTGCCCGCGGCGCGACGTCCGCCCGCTGCTGCCGGTCCCGCTGCTTTTCGTGCAGTTGCCATTGTTCAGCCGTCCTCTTACTTCTTGGTTGCTTTCTTCTTACCGGCGATCGCGCCTTTGCGCGGTCCCTTGCGCGTGCGCGCGTTCGTGTGCGTGCGCTGTCCGCGCACCGGCAGTCCGCGGCGGTGGCGCATGCCGCGGTAGCAGTTGATCTCCATCAGCCGCTTGATGTCGAGGCCGACGTCCTTGCGGAGATCGCCCTCCACTTTGCCTTCGTCAGTGATGATCTGACGAATGCGCCGGACCTCGTCTTCGCTGAGGTCCTTGACGCGCGTGTCGCGATTGACCTGCGCCCCTTCCAGGATCTTGTTCGAGCGCGCCCGGCCAATGCCGAAAATGTAAGTCAGGCCGATTTCGACCCGCTTGTTCAAGGGAAGATCTACGCCTGCGATACGTGCCATTTGTTTCTCCAGGACTGAGGACTGAGTACTGAGGACTGAGACCGACCGCTCAGTCCTCAGTCCTCAGCACTTTAGCCTTGTCGTTGTTTGTGTTTCGGATTCTCACAAATGATGCGAATGACGCCCTGACGGCGGACGACTTTGCACTTCGTACAGATTTTCTTGACGGATGAACGAACTTTCATGATCTCAACTCACTTGTATCGATACGTAATGCGCCCGCGCGATAAGTCGTACGGCGACAGCTCCACGAGGACCTTGTCGCCCGGAAGAATGCGGATGAAGTGTTTGCGCATCTTGCCGGAGATGTGAGCCAGTACTTTGTGCTTGTTCTCCAGCTCGACCTGAAACATCGCGTTCGGCAGTGTCTCGAGGACGGTGCCTGTCACTTCGATCGCTTCTTCTTTTTCCGACATAAGCTCCTGTTGTTCTTACTTCCCTAAAACCAGCGGCCCATTCCTGGTGACCGCCACCGAGTGTTCAAAGTGCGCTGCTAAAGTCCCGTCGAGCGTGCGTGCCGTCCAGCCATCCGAGTCGGTCTTCACGTCCTGAATGACGCCGTCGCGTCCGCTGCGCTCGATCCTCGACCGCAGCTTCGGCCCGATCTCGCACAACATCGGCTCGATCGCCAGCACCATGCCCTCGCGAAGCTCCAGGCCGCGCCCGCGCTTGCCGTAGTTGTAGACCTGAGGCTCCTCATGCATCCTGCGGCCGATTCCGTGTCCGACGAAGTTGCGGATCACGTGGAATCCTCGCGACTCGGCGTGCTCTTGAACTGCCGCGCCGATGTCGCCGATGTGCCGTCCCGGACGCATCTCCTCGATCGCCAGATCGAGGCACTCCTTCGTCGTGCGAACCAGCTCCTCGGTGCGCGGCGGAACTTTTCCGACCGCCACCGTGATCGCGCCGTCGCCGACGAAACCTTCGAAGATGGATCCGAAATCGAGACCGACGATGTCGCCATCCTGCAGCTTCGCGCGATTCGGAATGCCGTGAACGATCACGTCATTCACCGAAGCGCACAACACCGCCGGATACGGCGGAAGACTCATCGGAGCGTAGCCTTTGAACGGCGACTTCGCGCCGCGCTTGGCCAACTCCTCTTCCGCCATCGCGTTGAGCTGCGCAGTCGTAGCGCCGGGCCTGATCATCGCGCGCATCATCTCGAGGATGTCGAGCACGATCTTGTTCGCCCGGTCCATGACCGCGATCTCTTCGCGGGTTTTCAGCACCGGCCCTTTCATTCTGTCGAGCACTCTTTCTTCCTCGATCTACAAAAGGGACTTTTCGATTCGTTCAAAGACCTCATCGATGGGACCAATCCCATCGACTTCGCGAAGAGCGTTCTTCGCCTTGTAGTAAGTCGCGACCGGAATCGTTTGCTTGTGAAACGCTTCCAGACGCTTGCGCACGGCCGTTTCGTTGTCGTCCGGACGTGCAATGACCTCCGCGCCGCAGCGATCACACACGCTGTCGTTCGCAGGAGGGTGGTTTTCGAGATGGTAGATGGCCCCGCAGTTCGAGCACGACCGCCGCAGCACGATGCGTTTGACGATCGCCTCGTCCGGGACCAAAAGCTGGAGAACGCGGAGGTTATCCCCCCCATTCCCCGCCACGATCTTATCCAATCCCTCGGCCTGTACGAGCGTCCGCGGGAAGCCGTCGAGGATGAAGCCCTTCTGCGCGTCCTGCTTGTCGAGACGGTCGCGAATGATGCCGAGCATCAGATCGTCCGACACGAGCGCGCCGGACGCGACAATGGGCGCCGCCTGAAGCCCGAGCTCGGTCTCCTCCGCGATCGCTTCGCGCAGCATGTCGCCCGTCGAGATGTGGGGGATCCCATGCGATGTCGCCAGACGTTTCGCCTGAGTTCCCTTCCCACTCCCCGGCGGGCCGATGAAGATGAGCTTCACGCTTCGATCGTTCCTTTACCCGCGCCGTCCGCGAACGCGTCCGCGCTTCATGAAGCCGTCGTAGTGCCGCATCACGAGCTGTGACTCGATCTGCTGGATCGTGTCCATCGCCACGCCGACGACAATCAGCAGCGACGTTCCGCCGAAGTAGAAATTGAATCCCATTCCTTCGGTGAACCACACCGGCAGGAAGCGATCGAGCCACGCGCCGATGCCGAAGGGCAGCTGATTGACGTGAATGCCGGCGATGAGAAACTCCGGCAGGATGCAAACGAGCGCGAGATAGACCGAGCCGACGAACGTAATGCGCGTCAGCACGCGGTCGATGTAGTCGGACGTTCTCTTACCCGGGCGAATGCCGGGGATGAATCCGCCGTACTTGCGCATGTTGTCGGCCGTGTCGACCGGATTGAAGACGATCGACGTGTAGAAGTAGCCGAAGAAGATGATGCCGATCATCTGCAGCAGGTAGTAGAGCGGCTCACCGACTTTGATCTGATTGCCGATCGCCGTCAGCCAGACGACGTTCTTGTACATCTGAGCGATCGTCTGCGGGATGACGAGAATCGACGACGCGAAGATGACCGGGATGACGCCGGCGGTGTTCACGCGAAGCGGGAGATACGTATTCGCGCCGCCGTAGACCTTGCGGCCGACGACGCGCTTCGCGTATTGCACCGGGATGCGTCGCTGCGCGCGCTCCATGAAGACGACGAACGCTACGACCGCCACCATGAAGATGACCAGGCCGAGCATCGCGAACAGGTTGCGCGTGCCGGTGTGAATGTCTTCGACGAGGCCGAGCGCCGCATGCGGAAGGCCGACGACGATGCCGGCGAAGATGATGAGCGAGATTCCGTTGCCGATGCCGCGCTCCGAGATCTGCTCGCCGAGCCACATGATGAAGGCCGTGCCGGTGGTGAGCGTCAGCACCGTCATGATCGGGAAGCCGAGTCCCCACAGCGAGTCCTGCACGGCAGCGGGAACGAGCGGTGCGCCGGCGGGCGTGGTCTGCGTGCGCAGCCAGAAGGCGACGCCGAGCGACTGAACGATCGACAGCGCGATCGTGCCGTAGCGCGTGTATTGGTTGATCTTCCGGCGACCCATCTCGCCTTCTTTCGACAGCTTCTCGAGGTACGGCCAGACGACCGTGAGGAGCTGCAGAATGATCGAAGCCGAGATGTACGGCATGATGCCGAGAGCGAACACGGACAGACGGCGCAGTGCGCCGCCGGAGAAGAGATCGAGGAATCCGAAGACGCCGCCCTGCATCGCCTTGAAGAACTCCGCAAGCGCGACAGGATCGATGCCGGGCGTCGGAATGTGCGAGCCGAGGCGGTAGACCGCGAGCAGCCCGAACGTATAAACGATCCGCTTGCGCAGATCGGGAATGGCGAAGATGTTGCGGAAAGTCTCGAGGAAGTTCATTTACTCGATTTCCTGGCAGGTCCCGCCTGCCGCTTCGATCTGCTTGCGCGCCGACGCCGAGAACTTCGTCGCATGAACGGTCAGCTTCTTCGTCAGCTTGCCGTCGCCGAGGATCTTGATTCCGTCATTGGCGCCCTTGACGAGTCCCGCGCCGCGAAGCACGTTCTCATCGATGGTGGCGCCGTTGTCGAAACGCTCGAGATCACTCACGTTCACGACGGCGTGCTCTTTCTTGAAGATGTTGGTGAATCCGCGCTTCGGCAGGCGGCGATGCAGAGGCATCTGTCCGCCTTCGAATCCGAGCATGCGTGAGAAACCGGAGCGCGACTTCTGCCCCTTCTCGCCGCGGCTCGACGTCTTGCCGTGGCCGGATCCCGGTCCGCGTCCGACGCGCTTCTTGGCGTGGCGCGATCCTTTTTTCGGTTTGAGATTATTGAGTTCCATAGTCTTACTCCACCACCTCGACGAGGTGCGGGATCTTGGCGATCATGCCGCGAATTTCTTTCGTGTCGACGCGCTCGGTGACGCGGTGCATCTTGCCGAGACCGAGCGCGCGAAGCGTCTCGCGCATTTCGATCGGGCAGCCGATGCCGCTGCGAACCTGACGGATGCGAATCTTCTTCGCGTCGCTCTTCTTCGCCTTCGCGGGGCTCATGCTTCACCTTCCGCCGCAGCTTCCGCTCCGCCGCGAAGACTCTTGTACTGATCTTCATTGCGGAGCTGCTTGAGCGCTTCGAACGTCGCCTTGACGACGTTGTGCGGATTGGCCGTGCCGAGGGACTTCGTCAGGATGTTCTGAATGCCGGCCGACTCCAGAATGGCGCGCACCGGACCGCCGGCGATGACGCCGGTGCCTTCCGAAGCGGGCTTGAGGAGAACCTTTCCGGCGCCGTAGTGACCGACCGCCGCGTGCGGGATGGTCGTGCCGTTCATCGCGATCTTGACCATGTTCTTCTTCGCGATCTCGATCCCCTTCTTGATGGCCGCAGGAACTTCCTTCGCTTTGCCGGAACCGAATCCGACTTTGCCCGCTCCGTCGCCGACGACGACGAGCGCGCTGAAGCTGAAGTTCTTGCCGCCCTTGACGACCTTCGTCACGCGGTTGATGTGGACGACCTTGTCGATCATCCCGCTCTCGGACCGCTCGTCGCTGCGACGATCGCCGCGCGGCGATCCCTGTCCCGGACGCTGCATTGGACGCTGCATTGGCTCTCCTAGAATTCCAAACCGTTTTCGCGCGCTGCATCCGCGAGCGCTTTGACGTTGCCGTGATAGAGGTATCCGCCGCGATCGAACACGACGCGCGTGATGCCCTTGTCCTTCGCCCGCTTGGCGATCAATGCGCCGACCGCTTTCGCCGCCGCCGAGTTCGCCCCTTTGGCGCCCGAGTCGGAGTCCTTCGACGAGGCCGAGACGATGGTCTTGCCCGCCGCGTCGTCAATGACCTGGGCGTAGATGAACTTGTGGCTCTTGAAAATGGCGAGACGGGGACGCTCGCTCGTACCGGTCACCGTATTGCGGATACGCTCGCGAATGCGGCCTCGTTTTTCGACTCTTACTTTTGCTCTGTCCATAGCTCAGCTCTTATTTACCGGCCGCTTTGCCGGCCTTGCGGCGGATGATCTCGTCGCTGTACTTGATGCCTTTTCCTTTGTAAGGATCGGGCTCGCGCAGCGAGCGAATCTCCGACGCGGTCTGTCCGACTTTCTGTTTGTCGGTTCCGGTGATCGTGATGTGTCCCGTCTTCGCGTCGACGGCGATGTCGATTCCTTCCGGAATCGCGAATCGCACGGGATGCGAATATCCCAACTGGAACACCACTTCTTTCCCCTTCACCTCGGCGCGATATCCGACGCCGATGATGTCGAGCTCTTTCTTGAAGCCTTCGCTCACGCCGCGGACGTTGTTCGCCACGAGCGCGCGCATCAGGCCGTGATAGGCGCGGGTCTTGTTCTCTTCGTCCTTACGCGTGAAGGTGACGACGTTGTTCTCGACGGAGACGCCGATGCCGGAGACGACCGGAGTGGAGAGCGTCCCTTTCGGTCCCTTCACCGTGACGACGTTGCCGTCGTGCTTCACTTCGACGCCCTTCGGCAGTGCAATCGGTTTCTTACCAATGCGCGACATGGAACGTTCTCCTTACCAAACCTGGCAGAGGACTTCGCCGCCGACGCCTTTGCGCACCGCGTCCTGTCCGGAGAGGACGCCCTGCGAGGTCGACACGATGGCCAACCCGAGTCCGCCGAGGACTTGCGGGATGTCTTCCTTGCCGCGATAGACGCGGCGACCCGGACGCGAGATGCGCTCGATGCCGTGAATCACCGGCTCGCCGTCATCGGCGTACTTGAGATAGACGCGAAGAGTCGGCTGCGGGCCTTCCTCGACGACTTTGTAGTTGCTGATGAAGCCCTCGCTCTTGAGGATCTTCGCCAGTTGTACTTTGAGCTTCGACGACGGCAGCTCGATGCGATCGTGCCGCGACGTAATACCGTTGCGGATTCTCGTGAGCATGTCGGCAATCGGGTCGGTCATTGACATTCGTAACTCCGTTATTCCAGGACTGAGGACTGAGTGCTCAGGACTGAGTGACGCTTCGCGTCGGCCTCACTCATTCCTCAGTCCTCAGTCCTCATTGCTTGTTTTACCAACTCGCCTTCGTCACGCCGGGGATGTAGCCGCCGAGCGAGAGCTGACGAAAACAGATGCGGCAAAGCTGGAACTTGCGCAGATATCCGCGCGGACGTCCGCACACTTTGCAGCGGTTGACCTTGCGCGTCATGTACTTCGGCTTCCGCGCAGCCTTGACGATCATTGAAGTTTTGGCCATTGATTCGTTCCTATCTCGCTTACTTGCCGAACGGCATCCCGAGCTCGCGAAGGAGGAAACGAGCCTGCTCGTCGTTCTCCGCGTTCGTGACGATGGTGATGTTCATTCCCTTCGACTTGTCGACCTTGCCCGGATCGATCTCCGGAAAAATCAGATGGTCGCGAATACCGAGGGTGTAGTTGCCGCGGCCGTCGAAGGAGCGCGTCGGCACGCCGCGGAAGTCGCGCACGCGCGGCAGGGCCACGTTGATCAGACGATCGAGAAACTCGTACATCTTCTCGCCGCGCAGCGTGACCATCGTTCCGATGGGAACGCCCTCGCGCAGCTTGAACGCGGCGATGGCCTTTTTCGCGCGCGTGATCACCGGACGCTGTCCCGTGATCGTCGCCAGTTCCTCGACCGCGTTGTCGAGGATCTTCGCGTTCTGAATGGCGTCGCCCATTCCCATGTTGAGGACGACCTTCTCGATCTTGGGAACGGCCATGACGTTCGCGATCTTGAATTCGTCCTGCAGCTTCTTGCGGACTTCCTTGGTGTAGAGCTCTTTGAGTCTTGCTGGCATTGTTTCCTCGCTCCGGTTCTATAGGAGCTGTTGATCGATTACTTGCTCACTTCCGCTTTGCACTTCTTACAGAAACGCGTGGCTCCGTCGGGGGTGCGATGCGATCCCGTGCGCGACGGCTCGCCGCAGCTCGGGCAGACGAGCATCAGCTTGTCCACGCGAATCGGCGCCTCGCGCTCGACGATACCGCCCTGGCTGTTCTTCTGCGGATTCGGACGCTCGTGCTTCTTGAGAAAGTTGACGCGCTCGACGATGGCAGTGCCTTTGAGCGGATTCACGCGGAGCACACGGCCGCGCTTTCCTTTGTCTTTTCCGCTCAATACCTCCACGGTGTCGCCCTTGTGGATATGGAGGTTCTGGCGCGTCGCTTCTGTCGGTTTGTTCTGTCTTGCGTACATTGTGTCGATGACCTCTAGATGACTTCCGGTGCGAGCGAGATGATCTTCATGAACTTCCGCTCGCGGAGCTCGCGGGCCACAGGACCGAAAACGCGCGTCCCCACCGGCTCGCGGGCGTCGTTGATGAGAACGGCCGCGTTGTCGTCGAACTTGATGTAGGACCCGTCGCGGCGGCGGCTCTCTTTGACCGTACGCACGATGACCGCTTTGACGACGGCGCCCTTCTTGACCGTGCCGTCCGGCGACGCTTCCTTGACCGACGCCGTGATGACGTCGCCCAACCGCGCGTAGCGGCCGGCGGTCGATCCGCCGAGCATCTTGATGCAGGCGATTTTCTTCGCGCCGGTGTTATCGGCAACCTGCAAGATTGTTCCCATCTGAATCATGACATCCTCCAGGACTGAGGACTGAGTGCTGAGGACTGAGTGACGCTTCGCGCCGGCCGCACTCAGTCCTCAGTCCTCGGTCCTCACAACCTCGTTATCTCGCTCTCTCGATCACTTCGCGGACGTTCCAGCGCTTCCGCTTCGACAGCGGACGCGTCTCCTCGATCACCACGCGATCGCCTACATTGAGGGGATCGTTCGCGTGCGCGAGGAACTTGCTCGTGCGCTTGATGTACTTCTGATACATCTTGTGCTGCACGAGATTCTCGACGGCCACGACGACCGTCTTCTGCATCTTGTTCGAGACGACGACGCCGATTTTGGTCCGCTCGTTCTTTTTCTTTTCCTGCTCTGCCATTTGCTGTCTCCGGATTACGCGCGCGAGCGCTCGTTGAGGAGCGTTTGAATGCGCGCGATCTCGCGCTTGACCTCGCGGATCTTCATCGGGTTTTCCATACGGCCGGTGGCGCGCTGGAAACGAAGTTTGAAGAGCTGCTCGCGGAGCTCGCGCTCGCGCGTACTGAGCTCGTCGATCGATTTGTCACGAAGTTCCTGTGTCGTCATTCGCCCGTCTCCGTCTGCTGGCGCGTCACGAAACGCGTCTTGATCGGGAGCTTCATGGCCGCCAGGCGCAGAGCCTCTTCGGCCGTCTCGCGCGACACGCCTTCCATCTCATAGAGGATGCGCGCCGGCTTGATCACGCACACCCACTCTTCCGGTGCTCCCTTGCCTTTGCCCATACGCGTTTCGAGCGGCTTCTTCGTCACCGGCTTGTCGGGGAAAATCCGGATCCAGATTTTTCCGCCGCGCTTGATGTGGCGGGTCATGGCGATACGGCCCGCCTCGATCTGGCGCGCCGTCACCCAGCCCGCCTCGAGCGCCTGCAGCCCGAAATCGCCGAACGAGACTTTCGCTCCGCGCGTGGCGAGACCGCGACGGCGGCCGCGCTGCTGTTTTCTGAACTTGACCTTCTTCGGCATCATCATGATGTCGATTCTCCTGATTTACGCGATCTACTGCGGGCGGCGGCGCGATTTCGTCTTCGCCATTTCGCCCTTGTAGATCCACACCTTGATTCCGATCGTGCCGTATGTCGTGTGCGCCGTGGCCAGGCCGTAGTCGATGTCGGCCTTGAGCGTGTGCAGCGGCAGACGGCCGTCCTGATACCACTCGGTGCGCGCGATCTCGGCGCCATTGAGGCGGCCCGACACGCGAACCTTGATGCCCTTCGCTCCGAAGCGGAACGCCGACTCCATCGCCTTCTTCATGGCCCGGCGGAAGGCGATGCGGCGCTCGAGCTGCGTGCCGATGTTCTCGGCCACGAGCTGCGAGTCGAGCTCCGGACGCTGGATCTCCTGAATGTTGATGTAGACCTCTCCGTTGACCATTTTCTGGAGCTCGTCACGGAGCTTGTCGACTTCAGCACCTTTGCGTCCGATGATGATGCCGGGACGCGAGGTGTAGATGTTGATGCGCATCTTGTTCGCCGTGCGCTCGATGTCGATCTCCGACACGCCGGCGTGGCTGAGGCGCTTCTTGAGATCATCGCGCAGCTTCAGATCGCGATGCAGCGTCTCCGCGTAGTTCTTCCCGGCGAACCAGCGGGAATGCCACGTCTTGTTGAAACCGAGCCGGAATCCGTAAGGATTGACCTTCTGACCCAAGATTGCCCCCTATTTCCTGGCACGCGCGCGCGTCTTGTCGCCGCCGCTGCGCTCATTGACCGCTTTGACTTCGTCCGACACGTGCACGGTGATGTGCGATTTCCGCTTCTGAATGCGATAGGCGCGGCCCATCGGAGCCGGCTGCACGCGCTTCTCGCGCGGACCTTCGTTGACGTAGATCTTCGACACGACGAGATCGTCGACGTCGGCGCCCGCCTCTTTGTTTTCGGCATTGGCGATCGCCGAGCGGAGAAGCTTCTCCAGATCCTTCGCGCACGACTTCTTCGTGAAGCGGAGGATGTGCAGCGCTTCGTCGACCTTCTTGCCGCGCACGAGGTCCGCGACGAGGCGCACCTTCTGCGGCGAGGCTTTCAAGTACTTGAGTGTGGCCGTTGCTTCCATTGATCTTCTCCGCGATTACGACTTCGCCGCCGGCGCCGCAGGAGCCGGTGCTGCGCCGCCCGGACCGGCTGGCTTGGCCGTCTTCTCGACTTTCTTGCCGCTGTGACCCTTGAACGTTCGCGTCAATGCGAACTCGCCGAGCTTGTGGCCGACCATGTTCTCCGAGATGTAAACCGGGATGAACTTGCGGCCGTTGTGCACGGCGATGGTGTGGCCGACCATCTCCGGAATGATCGTCGAACGGCGCGACCAGGTCTTGATGACCTTCTTGTCGCGCTCGCGATTCATGGCGTCGACTTTCTTCTGGAGATGCTCGTCGATGTGCGGGCCTTTTTTCAGTGAACGAGCCATTACTTGGTTCTCCGCTTCACAATGAACTTGTTGGTCGTCTTGTTGCGGCGCGTCTTATAGCCCTTGGTCGGCTGACCCCACGGGCTCACCGGATGGCGTCCACCCGACGTCTTGCCTTCGCCGCCGCCCAACGGATGGTCGACAGGGTTCATCGACACGCCGCGGTTGTGCGGGCGCTTGCCGCGGTGACGGGTGCGTCCCGCTTTGCCGATCGAGATGTTCTCGTGCTCGAGGTTTCCGACCTGGCCGATCGTCGCGTAGCAGCGGACGTGCACTTTGCGCATCTCGCCGCTCGGCAGACGAAGCGTCGCCCAATCGCCTTCGCGCGCCATCAACTGCGCAAACGCTCCGGCGCTGCGGGCCATCTGTCCGCCCTTTCCTTCCTTCAGCTCGATGTTGTGAACCGTCGTGCCGAGGGGGATCTTGGAGAGCGGAAGGGCATTGCCGACGAGGATGTCGGCTTCGGGACCCGACTGAATCGTCGCGCCGACATTGAGGCCGTCCGGAGCGAGGATGTAGCGCTTCTCGCCGTCCGCATAATGCAGCAGCGCAATGCGCGCGGTGCGGTTCGGATCGTATTCGATCGCCGCAACCTTCGCCGGAATGCCGTGCTTCTCGCGCTTGAAGTCGATGGCGCGGTACTTCTGCTTGTGGCCGCCGCCGATGAAGCGCGAAGTGACGCGGCCGTGCGACGCGCGACCGCCCGTCTTCGGCTTACCTTTCGTCAGCGACTTCTCCGGCTTCGCCTTCGTGATCTCATCGAAGGTGTGATGAGTCTGAAAGCGAATGCCCGGCGACGTTGGCTTGTACTTGGTTACAGGCATGATGTCCTCTTACACACCCTCAATGAAATCAGGCGCTTTTTCGCCCGCTTTCAAGCGCACATAGGCTTTACGCCAGTCGCGGCGCTTGCCTTCGAAGCGCCCCATGCGCTTCATTTTTCCGCGGACGTTGAAGAGACGAACCTCTTCGACTTTCACGTTGAAGAGCTTCTCCACCGCGTCCTTGACCTGGATCTTGTTTGCATGCGGATCGACTTCGAACGCAATCACGTTCGACGACTCGCGCAGCACCGTGCTCTTCTCCGTCACGAGAGGCCGGCGGATGATCTGATTCGCGTTCATTTTTCGAGCGCCTCCGTCAGCCGCTGCAATGCGGACTGGCTCAGGACGACGTAACGGCTGTTGACGACGTCATAGACGTTCACATTCGTGGCGTCGACGAACTGCAGCTTCGGGTTGTTGCGCGACGCCAGAATCGCGTTCGTGTTCTCCATCGTGTCGACGAGAAGCGCCTTCCCGTCCACTCCGATATTCGCCACTTTCTGTGCGAGCGCCTTCGACTTCGACTCGTTGATCGACATGTCGGCGACGACGATGAAGTTGCCCTGCTTGACGCGCTGCGAAAGCGCGCTCTTGAGCGCCGCCTTCTTTTCCTGCGCGTTCATCTTGTAGCTGTAGTCGCGCGGAATCGGTCCGAACACCGTGCCGCCGTGGCGATGAATCGGCGGACGATTGCCGCCCTGGCGCGCGCGACCCGTTCCCTTCTGGCGGAACGGCTTCTTGCCCGAGCCGCTCACTTCAGAGCGGTTCTTGACCTTGTGCGTTCCCTGGCGCAGCGACGCGAGGTAATTGCGCACCGCCTCGTGCACGAGGTGCTCTTTGTACGGATAGCCGTAAATCTCTTCCGGCAGGTCGATCGAGCCGACCTTCTTGTTGTCCCAATTCTTGATGTCGATCGTCGGCATGATTAACCCCGCTTCCCGTTCTTGGCGAAGCGCACGATGACGAGCCCGTTACGGCCGCCCGGAACCGCGCCGCGGATGTAGAGCAGGTTGTTCTCGACGTCGATCTTGGCCACGCGCAGGTTCTTGACGGTGACCTGATCGCCGCCCATACGGCCGCCCATACGCATGCCCTTCATGACGCGCGACGGAAATGCCGAGGCGCCGATGGAGCCGGGCGCGCGGTGGAACATCGAGCCGTGTGTGGCGCGGCCGCCGCGGAAGTTGTGGCGCTTGACGACGCCCTGATAACCCTTGCCCTTCGACTGGCCGACGACGTCGATGCTGTCGCCCGGCTTGAAGATGTCGACCTGCACTTTGTCGCCGACGTTCGCTTCGCCCGAATACGGGAACTCCGCCATCGTGCGCAGCGGCTGCAGTCCGGCCTTTTCAAAGTGCCCGCGATTCGCGCTCGTGATCCGGCGATTGGAGATTTTCTCCACCAGGCCGACCTGCACGGCGTCATAGCCGTCCTTGTCGGCGGTCTTCTTCTGCACGACCAGGCACGGACCAGCCTGAATGACGGTCACCGGGATCAATACACCATCCTCGGCGAACACCTGAGTCATTCCGACTTTTTTTCCGATGATTCCTTCGATTGCCATTTAAGTCACCTTGGAACCGCGATTCACGGTTCGTGTGTAGGACTGAGGACTGAGTGCTGAGGACTGAGAGGCGCTTCGCGTTCGCCCCACTCAGTCCTCAGTCCTCAGTCCTCAGCACTTATTTGCCGAACGCCTTAATCTCTACATCCACACCCGCGGGTAGCTCGAGCTTCATGAGCGCGTCGACGGTTTGCGTCGTCGGCTCGAGAATGTCGAGGAGCCGCTTGTGCGTCCGCATCTCGAACTGCTCGCGCGACTTCTTATCGACGTGCGGGCTGCGCAGGACGGTGTAGCGCGACACCTGCGTCGGCAGAGGGATCGGTCCCGCTACTTTGGCGCCGGTGCGCTTGGCCGTGTCGACGATCTCGGAAGTCGATTGATCGAGGACGCGATAGTCATACGCCTTGAGTCGGATGCGGATCTTTTCATTCATCATGGCTGTGTACCTTTAAAGAACAAGACGGGCGGGCCCAAGCCCGCCCTGCATGCTTACTCGATGATGTCCGTGACCGTGCCGGCGCCGACCGTGCGGCCGCCTTCACGAATCGCGAAGCGGAGACCTTTCTCCATCGCGATCGGAGCAATGAGCTCGATCGTGAGCGAGGTGTTGTCGCCCGGCATGACCATCTCCGCGCCCTCCGCGAGGTTCGCGACACCGGTCACGTCCGTCGTGCGGAAGTAGAACTGCGGACGATAGCCATTGAAGAACGGCGTGTGACGGCCGCCCTCTTCCTTCGTCAGGATGTAGACCGACGCCGTGAACTTCGTGTGCGGCGTGATCGAGCCCGGCTTGGCGCAAACCTGTCCGCGCTCGACGTCCTTGCGCTCGACACCGCGGAGCAGAAGACCGACGTTGTCGCCCGCCTGCCCCTGATCGAGGAGCTTGCGGAACATTTCGACGCCGGTGACGACCTTCTTCTGCGTCGGACGGAGACCGACGATCTCGATTTCCTCGCCGACCTTCACGACACCGCGCTCGATACGGCCCGTGACGACGGTGCCGCGGCCCGAGATCGAGAAGATGTCTTCGACCGGCATCAGGAACGGCTTGTCGATGGCGCGCTCCGGAAGCGGAATGTAGCTGTCGACCGCGTCCATGAGCTCGATGATCTTCGAGCCCCACTCCGAGGTCGGATCGCCCGACTCGAGCGCCTTGAGCGCGGAGATGCGAACGATGGGAATCTCATCACCGGGGAACTGATAGCTGGAGAGCAGCTCGCGGATTTCCATCTCGACGAGCTCGAGGAGATCCGGATCGGCGGCGTCGACCTTGTTCAGCGCGACGACCATTGCCGGAACGCCGACCTGGCGGGCGAGCAGGATGTGCTCACGCGTCTGCGGCATCGGGCCGTCAGTCGCGGCGACGACGAGAATCGCGCCGTCCATCTGCGCGGCGCCGGTGATCATGTTCTTGACGTAGTCGGCGTGACCCGGGCAGTCGACGTGCGCATAGTGGCGCTTTTCGGTCGAGTACTCGACGTGCGCAGTCGCGATCGTGATGCCGCGCTCGCGCTCTTCCGGAGCCTTATCGATCTGATCGAAGGCAACGAACGAAGCCGTTCCCTTCGCTGCGAGGATCTTGGTGATGGCAGCCGTCAGCGTGGTCTTGCCGTGGTCGACGTGACCAATCGTGCCGACGTTCACGTGAGGCTTACTACGATCGAATTTCTCTTTGGCCATTTTGGATCTAACCTCCCTTTAAGCTCTTAGCTCTCCAGCACTAGGCTGTTCAGATTCGCTGTGTTGCTCCGCCGCTCTTGGCGATCACTTCTTCCGCGACGGTCTTCGGCGCGGGCTCGTACGCCAGGAACTGCATCGTGTAGCTCGCGCGGCCCTGCGACATCGAGCGCACCTGCGTCGCGTAACCGAACATCTCGCTCAGCGGCACGTGCGCGCGAATGACTTTCGCTCCTCCGCGCTCTTCCATCTGTTGAATCTTTCCGCGGCGGCGCGAAAGGTCACCCATCACATCGCCGGCGTAATCCTCGGGCGTCACGACTTCGACGTCCATGATCGGCTCGAGCAGAATCGGACCGGCTTTCTTCGCGCCTTCCTGATACGCCATCGATCCGGCGATCTTGAATGCCATTTCGCTGGAGTCGACGTCGTGGTACGAGCCGTCGTACAGGATCGCGCGAATGCCCGTCATCGGATAACCGGCGACGATGCCGCGTTCCATCGCTTCCTTGATGCCCTGCTCCGTCGGCTTGATGAACTCGCGTGGGACGGAGCCTCCGACGATCTCGTTGACGAACTCGAAGTCCTTCTCCGTGATCGGCTCGAAGCGCATCTTGACGTGGCCGTACTGCCCCTTACCACCGGACTGGCGAACGAACTTCCCTTCGGCTTCCGACTTGCGCGTGATCGCTTCGCGATACGCGACCTGCGGCTTGCCGACGTTCGCCTGCACGTTGAACTCGCGCATCATGCGGTCGACGATGATCTCCAGATGGAGCTCGCCCATTCCGCGGATGATGGTCTGGTTCGTCTCGGTGTCCGTGTGCACCTTGAACGTCGGGTCTTCCTGCATGAGCTTCGCGAGCGCGACGCCCATCTTTTCCTGATCGCTCTTCGTCTTCGGCTCGATCGCAACCGCGATGACCGGCTCGGGGAACGACATCGTCTCGAGCGCGATCGGATGCTTCGGTTCGCAGATCGTGTCGCCGGTCGTGACGTTGCGCAGACCGACGGCCGCGCCGATGTCGCCCGCCCACACTTCCTTGATCTCTTCACGCTTGTTCGCGTGCATCTGCAAGAGGCGGCCGATGCGCTCGGTCGAGCCTTTCGTCGTGTTGAGCACCGAAGTGCCCGAGTCGACGCGGCCGGAGTAGACGCGGAAGAACGCCAGCTGACCGACGAACGGATCGGTCATGATCTTGAACACGAGCGCGGAGAACGGCTCTTTGTCGTCGGCCTTGCGCTCGATGAAGGACTCGTCGTCCGGATTGATGCCTTTGACCGGCGGGATGTCGACCGGTGACGGGAGATAGTCGACCACTGCGTCGAGCAACGGCTGCACGCCCTTGTTCTTGAACGCCGATCCGCAGAGGACCGGAGTGATCTTCTGGGCGATCGTCGCCTCGCGAAGCGCGCTCTTGAGCTCAGCGATCTCGAGGGTCTCGCCGGCGAGGTACTTCTCGAGGAGTTCGTCGTGCTGCTCGGCAATCGACTCGACCATCTTCTCGCGATAGTGCTCCGCCTCTTCGCGAAGCTCCGCCGGGATCTCTTCGATGTCGTACTTCGCGCCGAGGGTCTCGTCGTGGAACAAGAGCGCCTTCATCTGCACGAGATCGATGACGCCTTTGAACTGATCTTCGGCGCCGATCGGAAGCTGTAGAGGAACGGCGTTCTTGCCGAGCTTCGTACGGATCTGGTTCACGACCGAGACGAAGTTCGCGCCGATGCGGTCCATCTTGTTGACGAACGCGAGGCGCGGAACGCCGTACTTGTCGGCCTGACGCCAAACGGTTTCGGACTGCGGCTCGACGCCGCCCACCGCGCAGAAGACGCCGACGGCGCCGTCGAGGACGCGGAGCGAGCGCTCCACTTCGACGGTGAAGTCGACGTGACCCGGAGTGTCGATGATGTTGACGCGAGTGTCACCCCAGAGCGCGGTCGTGGCTGCCGAGGTGATGGTGATACCGCGCTCCTGCTCCTGGACCATCCAGTCCATGGTGGCAGTGCCCTCGTGCACCTCGCCGATCTTGTGAGTGCGGCCGGTGTAATACAGGATTCGCTCGGTCGTCGTGGTTTTACCCGCGTCGATGTGAGCCATGATCCCGATGTTTCGCGTCTTCTCGAGTGATACCTGACGTGGCATTTGTTTCTTTTCCCAGTTCTCGCAACAGCACAGAATCGGCGACACGGCTGTCGCCGACTCGTTTCGTTCGTTTTGTCGTTTCCCGTTGCTCGGTCCGGAACCGCTGAGGACTCTTCCTCGGTGTTATCCGGTCGAGACGGAGCTACGGAAATGCGAGGTGAAAACTACAACTACAAAGTACTACCGAAAATCACAGCTCAAAATTACCAGCGGTAATGTGCGAACGCCTTGTTCGCTTCCGCCATCTTGTGGACGTCTTCGCGCTTCTTGATCGCGTTGCCGCGACCGTTGGCGGCATCGAGAATCTCGCCGGCCAGCTTGTCCTGCATCGTCTTCTCGCCGCGCGACGCGGCGTAGGAGATCAGCCAGCGGATCGCCAGCGCGGTGCGGCGCACCGGACGGACCTCGATCGGCACCTGGTAGTTCGATCCACCGACGCGACGGCTCTTCACTTCCAGGGCCGGCTTCACGTTGTCGACGGCCTTCTTGAAGATCTTGAGAGGATCATCCTTGGCGCGATCTTCCACCCGCTTCAGCGCACCGTAGAACACACGCTCGGCAACCGCTTTGCGGCCGTCCTCCATCAACGAGTTGATGAACTTCGTCACGAGCTGGCTGTTGTAGACGGGATCCGGCAGGATCTCGCGCTTCGGAACTTCACGTCGTCTCGGCATCTCGGTTACGCCTTCTTGGGTCTCTTCGCTCCGTACTTGGAGCGGCTCTGATTGCGCTTGGCCACGCCGACGGCGTCGAGCGTGCCGCGAATCACGTGATAGCGAACGCCCGGCAGGTCTTTCACACGGCCTCCGCGAATCAGAACAATCGAGTGTTCCTGGAGGTTGTGGCCGACGCCCGGGATGTAAGTAGTGACTTCGGTGCCGTTGGTGAGGCGAACGCGCGCCACCTTGCGGAGCGCGGAGTTCGGCTTCTTCGGCGTCGAGGTGTAGACGCGCGTGCAGACGCCGCGCTTCTGCGGGCTCGACTGCAGCGCCGGCGACTTGGTCTTGTAGCGAACTTTGTCGCGGCCCTGGCTGACGAGTTGGCTGATCGTTGGCATTCTCTGAGCGTTCCTTCTGAAGACACGTACAGCGAAAAATGAATCCCGTTCGGGAAAGCCGGCGCACTTTACGCGCGCAGGTTTAGGCTTGTCAAGCCCGGACTGAGCCTAACGTGCTCTCTCTACACGTTATTTCAGAACTCGACCGCCGTCCCGCCGCCCTGCGCCAGCGCCTTTTCGTAGAGGAAAGCGGCCGACGCCAGGTCTTCCACAGCGAGCCCGAGCGACTTGAACAACGTGATCTCGTCTTCGCTTGTTCTCCCTTTCGCCGTCCCGATGAGAATCTCGCCGATCTCTCCTCGGATGTGGCCGTCTGCGATCGCCCCCTCACGCAGCGCGAAGAGGTAATCGCCCGATTCGTTGACGGTCGACTCGCGTCGGTCGACGAAAAGCGATGCGGCCGCGAGCGTGGCGCCGTCCAGCTCGCGTGTGCTGGCGATGCTCGATCCGACGGCATTGATGTGTGCGCCATCCGCGATCCACTCGCGCTTGATGACCGGCTCGCGCGAGCTCGTCGTCGTCGTGATGATGTCCGCTCCGCGAACGGCCTCTTCGATTGAATCGACCACGCGCACGCGTTCGTCGCGTTTCGCGATGGCCTCCGCCTTCTCGCGCGTGCGACTGACGATGCGGATCTCTTCAATGTGCCGCACGAGCGGAATCGATTGGACGTGCGTGCGCGCTTGCACGCCCGCGCCGATGATGGCCAGCGTCTTCGCATCGTCGCGTGCGAGCAGCTTCGTCGCGACGGCCGAGACCGCCGCAGTGCGAATGGCTGTGATCGCTGAGGCGTTGGCGACGAGCAACAGCTCGCCGGTGTCGCCGCTGTGGAGCAGTACGGCGCCGAGATGCGTGTCGAGTCCGCGCGCGGGATTGTTCGGAAACACGCAGACTTCTTTCAACGCGTAGTGCGGCTCGTCGCCGCCCCGATACGCGGGCATGAGTCCCAGGAAGCCGCTCGCGCCCGGTGCGCGAATGACGCTGCGCAGCGGGTTGTGCACTTCGCCGCGCGCCAGCGAGGTCAGCGCGCGCTCCATCACGTCGATGCACTCGCGCATCGTCAGCAGCGACTCGACGTCGTGTTCGGAGAGGACGAGCACCTTAGACATCGCGGTGCACGGTCTCCATGCTGAACGCGGGAACGCAGACGGCGATGTACTCCGCGCCATCGTCGCCGGGCGTCGAGTACTGCACCCACTCGCCTTTGGACGCGACGATGGCCTGTCCCGCGTGAACGTCGCGTGAACCGGCGTGCGTCGTGACGCGCAGCGTTCCGCGCAGCACGATCGTGTACTCGTCGAACTCCGGCGTCTGACCGGGCTCGACCCATCCGCTCGGACTCTTCATGCGCGCGATGCTCACCGCGCCGTCGCCCGAGTTGACGCGTCCGATGTACTCCTCGATGACTTTCGGCTTGTTTCCCGCCGCCGCGATGATGGACGGCGCTGCAATGTGCTTCGTCATGAGACGAAGTTTACAAGCCATCGCTCGAGCACGCTTAGGACATGCGCCATTTCTTCAGCCGTGAGCGCGTGCCCCTTCGCGATGCCGTGCGTCTTGGCGAGACATCCGCGGCAGCACGTCGCGGTCGCGTGCTGCGCGACGAACACCGGATGATTGCGCCACGGCGTCTGCCGTCCGTCATTCAACGGCTCCGCCGGCGCGAGTCGCTTCGCGATCAGCTCCCGCGCCTGCTTCATCACGTGTGGCAATCCCCACGTCTGCAGATACGCGAGCTCGCGATCGCGCAGCACGAATTTTCGGCGAAACGAAGAGGCGGCGAGACGGCGGAACACTTCGTCGATGTCGTTCACGGGAGCGCGACGAGGAAACGTCCGATGCGGCGTCGATTCGGATAATGAACGTCGATCCACGCGGCGAGCGCCGGCACGCGATCGCGATTCGACAATCCGTCGTAACGCATCACCTCCGGGAAACCCTCGAGTATCACTGCAACCGGCGGATGCGCATTCAATTGCGCGAGCGCTTCATCGTAGAGGCGCGGAACGGAAAGCATCGAGATCTCCATGCAGCGAATCGGTGCGCGGCGCTGCAGCAGGTAGTAAAGCGCACGCTCGTTGGAGAGATCGAGAATCGTGCCGGGTGGAAGGGCGCCGTTGAGTGCCGCGAGCTCGGCGGCGTTCTGCGGAGTCGCATAAATGCCTTTGCCGCCCGCGAAGGGATAGCGCACCAAACCTTCATGGCGTTGTCGCGCGCGCCATCCGGCGAGGAGCCTCGCGCCCGCGGCGAAGTTCTGCGCAATTTCGAAGTAGAAGAAAAGCGGCGCGATGACCAGGAGCACAGCGATCCACTGCCGTTTTCGGAAGAGCGGCTCGATGACGAACGCGACGACTGCAATGCCGAGCAACGGCATCGAGAAACGCGTGTGTGCCCAGGACACGCGACCTGATGCTGTGCGAAAAAGGAGCACGGAGAAAATCGCGACGATCGCGACGCGGCCTGCGAGCGCGCGGTTGCCACGGCGCCATCCGAGAAACGCGAGCGCGAAGAGAAAACCGTAGAACGCCGGAGGGGCGTAGTAGCGGATTCCTTCCGCGGTGAATGGCTTCGCCGGCGCGGGGAGCGACCAGATCGCGTCGATCGACTTCGGCATGATCACGAAGGAGTCGACGAAGAATTGCCGGATGTCGGCGCGCGCGATCAGAAGCACGAGCAAAGGGAGCGCGAGTGCGATCGCGGCCGACGTCAACACCTGTCGCCATCGCGGACGCAGCAGGATCACGCACGCGCCGACGCTGACAACGGCGTACATGCCGGTGTCGAGGCTCCACAACACGCCGAGCATGCTCGCCGCGCACGCGATCCAGAGTCCCTTTCGCGTTCGTTGGTAGCGAAGAAGCGCGAGCAACGCGATGTGCAACGGCAGGAGTCGATAGAAGGGGAAAAGCGGCAGCCAGAGTGCCGCCATTGCGCAGAGCGATGCGACGATTCCGGCGATCATGCCGATGGTCGTTGTCGTCAGTTCTGCGGCGATCGGCACGAGGAGCGCGAGCGTGAGTGCGTCGAGGATCGTTTGTTGCCGCCGCACGTGCAGCGGCGACGGCGGATCGCCGAGAACCAGAGCGTCGAGAGCAGCGTCGGTAGCGAGTCCGTGGAAGATGAAGAAGTCGCGATAAGGATGCTCGCCGCTGCGCATCAGCCAGCCCGCGGTGAGATGTTCGCCTTCGTGAAACGGCTCGATGAGCGCGTACGGCATGTCGTGCATGAAGATCATCAGCAGGAAGACGACGATCGACGTGATCCACGCGGAACGCCGTCGACGCACAGGCTCGAGCTGCGGTTCAGGATCGCGCGGCGCGAAGAATGCGGCGACTGCGCCGCCGGCGAACGCGAAAACGATCAAAACGGCGACGACCGCGTAGTCCCAGCTCTTCGGATAGGCCGCGACGCTGAGCGCGCCGACTCCGCCACCGACTGGATGGAAAAGCGGACGGATGCGTGGCGCGATGACTCCCGCGACCGCCGCGCCGGCCAACGACCCGAGCGCGACGCGGCCGGAGTTACGCATCGTCGCGCATTCTAAGCGGAATACTCGGCGCTCCGGATCGGTAAGATGCCTGCTGAAATGACCATTCGCGAGACTCCGACGCTCTCCGTCATCGTCCCGCTCTACAACGAGCGGCCGACGGTTGCGGAGATCCTCCGCCGCGTGATCGCGGTTCCCATTTCGAAAGAGATCATCGTCGTCGACGACTGTTCGACGGACGGCTCCTCCGACATCGTCGCGGAGCTCGCGACGCGCGAGCCGTCGATCCGCCTGGTGCGACAGGAGCACAATCAAGGCAAAGGCGCGGCGCTGCGCCGCGGCTTCGACGAGGCGCGCGGCGATGTCGTGATCGTACAAGACGCCGACCTCGAATACGACCCGCGCGACTTTCCGAAAGTCATTCAGCCGATCCTGGACGGCGATGCCGACGTCGTGTTCGGATCGCGTTTCGCCGGTCATACACGCCGGGTGATGCTCTACTGGCACACGGTCGGAAACTCGATCCTGACGTGGCTCTCCAATGTCGTCACGAACCTGAATCTCACGGACATGGAGACCGGCTACAAGGCATTCCGCCGGGACGTGATTCAGTCGATTCGCCTGCAGTCGAACCGATTCGGATTCGAGCCGGAAGTGACGGCGAAGATCGCGCGCCGCGGCTACCGCATTTACGAAGTGCCGATCTCTTATCGCGGCCGCGACTATTGGGAAGGGAAGAAGATCAATTGGAGGGACGGCTTCTCGGCCATCTGGACGATTTTCAAATACGGACTCTTCGTCAAGGGGGACTCCGAGGCGGGCGGCTACATCACGCTGGAGCGCATGGGGCGGCTCTCCCGTTACAACCAGTGGATCTGGGAGAGCATCAAGCCGTGGGTGGGCAATCGCGTGCTCGAAGTCGGCGCCGGGACCGGAAACATGACGCGCGTGATGTACGGCCGCGATCTCATTGTGGCGACGGACATCGAAGTGCCGTATCTGCACGTCCTGCGCAATCGATTCGGGCACTTTCCGAGCATTCGGATCGCGAAACTCGACCTCAATTCAGACGATCACCTCGCATTGCGCTCTTATGAATTCGACACCGTGGTCTGTCTCAATGTGCTCGAGCACATCAAAGACGACGAGGCCGCGCTGCGCAATTTGTACGACACGCTGATTCCCGGCGGTCGCTTGCTGCTTTTCGTTCCGGCCGACCCGGCGCTCTTCGGCACGATGGACACGCAAGTCGGCCACTATCGGCGCTATTCACGCGAAACGCTTCGGCAGGTCATTGAAGCGGCCGGCTTCACGACGGACCGCATCACGTTCATGAATCGATTGGGCCGGTTCCCCTGGTGGCTCAATGGCCGCGTTTTCAAGCGTGCGCACGTGCCGGCGGGACAATCTCGCGTTTTCGACTTCGCGGTTCCGTTCCTGCGCCGGCTGGAGGGGAAAAATCCGAGCACCGGATTGAGCCTCGTGGCGGTGGCGACGAAGCCTGCGGTCAATGCCGGCGCGCAATTAGCGCAATAAGCGGAGAAAGAAAAAGGCCCACGAGTTTCCCCGTGGGCCTTTTATATTATCCCGGCGACGTCCTACTTTCCCACACAGTTGCCCGCGCAGTATCATTGGCGATGAGGAGCTTAACTGCCGTGTTCGGAATGGGAACGGGTGTTTCCTCCACTCTATGATCACCGGAAACTTGTGATCGGTATTAAAGAATTGAATACGGGTTGCAGTGGGAGAGACGCACACTGCAGACAACATCAAATCAAGGCATTTATGGTCAAGTCAAACGACCGATTAGTACTGGTCAGCTGAACGCATCGCTGCGCTTACACTTCCAGCCTATCAACGTGGTCATCTACCACGGGTCTTCAGGGAGATCTCATCTTGTGGTTGGCTTCTCGCTTATATGCTTTCAGCGATTATCCTTTCCCGACTTAGCTACCCAGCGGTGCCCTTGGCAGGACAACTGGTACACTAGAGGTCGGTGCTTCCCGGTCCTCTCGTACTAAGGAAACCTCCACTCAAATCTCCTCCGCCCACAACAGATAGGGACCGAACTGTCTCGCGACGTTCTAAACCCAGCTCACGTACCGCTTTAATCGGCGAACAGCCGAACCCTTGGGACCTGCTCCAGCCCCAGGATGCGATGAGCCGACATCGAGGTGCCAAACCCTGACGTCGATGTGAACTCTTGGTCAGGATCAGCCTGTTATCCCCGGCGTACCTTTTATCCT